>Ga0247815_10001741_pt1 | contig 16528 bp, 16 predicted proteins | sample UWRJL194509B1_FD_181014 | JGI IMG/M metagenome (GOLD analysis project Ga0247815, IMG submission 181014) | Plant litter microbial communities from Arlington Agricultural Research Station in Wisconsin, United States - UWRJ-L194-509B-1 | ecosystem: Environmental > Terrestrial > Plant litter >...
TGTTTGCGCCAGGCACAACGATGTCAACCATTGTGAGGTATATAGAAAACTGGGTAGTAGAAAATAGAAAATTTTAAAATGGAAGCACTTCAGCATATTTTAACGGAGATCAAGGATCAGGTCCTCTATGTGACCATCAACAGGGAACATAAACTAAATGCCCTGAATAAGGAGGTTTTAGAGGAACTGGCTGCTGTGATAAAAATGGCTTCGGCCAGTGCAGCGGTCCGCGGAGTCATTCTGACCGGGGCCGGAACGAAGGCTTTTGTTGCAGGAGCTGATATTTCGGAATTTTCCAGTTATACGGCGGAAGAAGGAGCAGAATTGGCAAGGACAGGGCAGCGGACTGTTTTTGATGCGATTGAAGCTTGTCCGAAACCGGTAATTGCTGCGATCAACGGCTTCGCGCTCGGCGGTGGTTTGGAGCTGGCTATGGCCTGTCACATTCGAATTGCGGCTAGTAATGCCAAAATGGGTCTGCCTGAAGTGAGTTTGGGTTTAATTCCAGGCTACGGTGGTACGCAGCGGCTGACGGGCTTGGTCGGCAAAGGAAGGGCGATTGAGCTGATTACAACCGCAGAGATGATTACCGCCGTACAGGCAGAGCGCATCGGACTGGTCAATCATGTCGCTGAAGAAGGCACGCTCATCGCGAAAGCAGAAGAGATTTTAAATAAAATAAAACAACGCGCCCCGCTCGCGGTAGCCGCCGCAATCAAATCGGTCAATTCTTCTCTTCAGGGAACGAATGGGTTTGAGGTTGAGATTCAGGAATTTGGAAAATGCTTTGGCACTAAAGACTTTAAAGAAGGTGTAAGTGCTTTCCTGGAAAAAAGGAAGCCAGAATTTACAGGCGAGTAATAAATCCTCAATGCCGACATAATTTTAACCAAATCACCCCTGTTTTCAATCTTACAAAGGAAGGGATGGGAATTTTTCAAGAATAGTGTAGAAAATATTTCCCATTATAAAAAAACTACTTTATATTTATTTCGTAAACGCGCTAACCCTTGCGATATGAGAAAAATACTGATTGTTGATGACGAAGTTAACATTGGCATACTACTGTCAAAATTTCTGATTAGAAATTCTTTTAGTGTTTCCACAGCAACAAGTGGTGTTACCGCGATGGACTATTTGTCTAAAGAAAAATATGATCTTGTGCTGTGCGACTACCGTCTGGAAGATACTGACGGGAAAGAAATGCTGATCAAAATCAAAGAAAGTTATCCCAGTACAGGCGTCATTATCATCACCGGATATTCGGATATCAAACTCGCTGTTGAGCTGATCAAGCTCGGTGCTTATGATTACATCACCAAGCCGCTCTATCCGGATGAAATTCTGAACACAATTAACAAAGCAATAGAAACGCAGATCGCTTTAAATACGAATCTTTCTGAAGCTCCACAGGATACGCCCAAGCAAAAGGCAGCGAAACTCACCTATAATCCAACAGAGAATTTTGTCGTTGGACAAAGCCCGGCTTCGAGGGAACTGTTGAAACAAATTCAACTTGTTGCGCCGACCTCCTACAGCGTCATCTTAATGGGGGAGAGCGGTACAGGTAAGGAATCTGTAGCCAAGGCCATCCACCTAAACAGTCCGAGGAAAAATAACCCCTTTGTAGCGATGGATTGTGGTTCACTGACAAAGGAACTGGCCGGGAGTGAGTTTTTTGGCCATGAGAAAGGTTCATTTACAGGGGCATTATATACCAAAATCGGACATTTTGAAATGGCGAATGGGGGTACCCTGTTTCTGGACGAAGTAGGAAATCTCTCTTATGACATTCAGGCCGCATTGCTGAGAACGGTTCAGGAACGTAAAATAAAGCGGATCGGAAGCACCAAAGAAATTGACCTGGATGTCAGAATTATTGTCGCTACCAATGAGAATTTGTCCAGCGCGATCCAAAAAGGCAGGTTCAGGGAAGATTTGTACCACAGGTTTAATGAATTCTCTATCGATCTTCCGCCATTACACCAAAGGGGCAAGGACATCATGGTTTTCGCGCATACTTTTCTTGACGTTGCCAACCAGGAATTGGCCCGGACGGTCCAGGGCTTCTCTGAAGAAGTGGAACAATGCTTTTTGACGTACAACTGGCCGGGAAATGTACGGGAATTGAAGAATGTGGTACGAAGGGCAACATTGCTTACCGAAACCGAACTAATTCAGCTTAAGGCATTACCGCTGGAGATTTCTACCTATGCAAAAGCTTCAGCCATTGAACATTCCATTGCAAGGGCGGAGAAGCCGAGAGACCTCAAAAATGCCGCTTTGGAAGCCGAATATGAAGCCATACTGAAAGTTTTGCGAGAAGTGAACTTCAATAAAACAAAAGCTGCCAAGATCCTGAACATCGACCGAAAGACCCTGTACAATAAAATGAAAGCGATTAACCTGGATACTTAAACCCGTGTTGGCCGCAACTTTCGTTCTCGCGCTATGTCTTGCAATAGCATTGTATTTCCTTTTTAAGGACAGGCTAAGCCTGCAAAGGATGACTCAAGAGGCAAAGGAATGGCAGGATCAAAACAGAATGTTATCGGAAAAAGCGGAACTGCTCAGTCTCGCTGAACACATCTCCAATTTAGGCACCTGGGAATTCTTCGTGACTTCGCAAACGATCAGGTGGTCAGAAGAGATGTACCGGATTTATGGCTTTGAAAAGAATGGCATTGTCCTTACTCCGGAACTGAATGCAGGTGTAATTGCTGCTGAATACAAAGAGAAAGTCGAAAAAGAAATGCGTTTGGCGATCTTAAACAAATCGACCTTTGCAGTAGAATATCAAATTATCCAGCCGGACGGCAATCGAAAATATGTGCTTGGTCAGGGTTTTTATATTGAAGCGGAAGACAAGCTTGTAGGAACTGTGCAGGACATCACCCAACAAAAAGAAGCCATTCTGAAGCTTAAAATCAACGAAACGTTATTGCGTGAGTCGGAGCTGGTTTCGCATAGCGGAAGCTGGGAATGGTTGGATGACAACGAATATGTCCTCTGGTCCGACGAAATGTACAACATCCACGGATTCTTACCGCACTCTATATTTGTCAATTTCCAACTTTATCAGGGACTCGTTCACCAGGATGACCTCCAGGAGTTTTTGAGAGAGTTTCTAACCGCGCGCGAAAAAAAGGCGCCTTTTAAGATTTCCTATCGGATTGTACGGCCTTCCGGAGAAATCAGGTATGTACTCTCCACTGCGGAATACAAGAAAATAGGCGTCAACAGTTTTGCCTATATCGGAAATACACTGGATGTAACGGAGCTGAGAAAGGCCCAGGTGGAATTAGAGGACAAAATTAATGCACTCAATCGCTCTAACCAGGATCTGGAGCAATTTGCTTATGTCGCCTCTCATGACCTTCAGGAACCGCTCAGAAAAATTCAGGCCTTTGGGGCCAGGCTGATGACGAAATACCAGGGCAGCCTGGAGACAGAAGCACAGGAGTACATCCATAGAATGCTGGGCGCCTCTGAAAGAATGCGTGTCCTGATCGACGATCTGTTGACTTTTTCTAAAGCGACGCGGGGCAATGAAAGTTTTACGAGGGTAAACCTTGCAGGACTGATCGAAGAGACGATCTCAGCGCTCGATTTTACCATAGAACAAAAAAAAGCGGTCATCAGCACTGATGTGGAGCTGGAGTTGGAAGCCATCCCTTCGCAACTCATGCAACTTTTTCAAAATCTGATCGGAAATGCCTTAAAATTTACGGACGGATACACTGCCCCTAAAATTACGATTACCGGCTTTGATTGCTATGGAAGAGATTTGGATCAGGTCAGTGCCCTGCCCAATCAATTGTATGGGGTCGTTCAAATCACCGATCAGGGCATCGGATTCGAGGATGAAGATGCCGAACAGATCTTTGATATTTTTCACAGGCTGCATTCCATGGGAGCTTATACCGGAACTGGCATTGGACTGGCGATCTGTAAGAAAATTGCGGACAACCATTCCGGCTTTATTTATGCAAGCAGCAGCCTTGGTAATGGTGCCCGGTTTACGGTCGCCTTGCCAAAAAAACAGATCAAATGAAATAATACAAGAAAATGAAAGAGGTAAAAGTTTTACTAATCGACGATGATGAAGATGATTATGTCCTTACTAAAGAGACATTTTCCAAGTTATCGGATAAATACCTGCTTTTTTGGGTAGACAGCTACGAACAAGGACTTTCTTCGATTCTGAAGCAGCAATATGATGTCTACCTGGTGGACTACAGGCTTGGAAAAGGAACTGGGATTGATCTCCTTAAGGAGGCCATCCATTCGGGTTGTACAGCACCCATTATTATTCTTACAGGAAAAGGAGATTTGAGCATAGACCAGCAGGCCATGAACATCGGCGCGGCCGATTATCTGGTAAAGGATGAAATTGATCCCGCGCTGCTGGAAAGGAGTATTCGTTACGCCATTAAAAACGCGACCTCCCTTAAGGCCCTGCAGGATAGTGAAAGAAAATACAGAACGATTTTTGAGCAGGCAAATGACCCCATCCTGGTGTCCGATTACGCCGGAAGGATTCATGACCTCAATAGCTGTGGTCTGAAGTTCTTCGGATATGACCTACCGGTATTAACCGCCTTGCAAGACACGGTATTGTTCAAAAACTCAGCCGATGCAGAGCGGTTTCGTGACATGCTTGAAAAGAACGGGTCCCTGAATGATTTTGAATGTGAACTGGTTGCAAGTGACGGCCGCATTTCACATTGCAGCCTTTCATCACTCATTCAGATCGATATGATCAGTGTTTCTGAAGTTTACCATACCATCATCCGGGATTTAAGCTATAGAAAACATATTGAAGAAGAATCTGTTAATCTGGGTAAGATGTCCATATCAGAACACATAGCAAAGGGCCTTGGGGATGAGATCAGAGATCCTTTGTCGACCATCAACCTGGCGCTTGATGAACTTTCCTCTGATCCTGGTTTGGTTTATAACGAATCGGTGCAGGGCAATCTTGAAATTATCAAAGGCAACTGCGACCGCGTGACCCAACTTATCCAGAACTTTATTTCCAGTACAGAGACCAAAACGCTCAACCTTCAAAGGCACAGTATCGCAGAGGTGATAGAAGAAACCGTGGCCTCGGTCGAAGACCTCATCATTGGACATAACGTGAAACTGACCATGCAGCTTTCTGAATCTGAACAAAAAGTATTGCTGGATAAGACTAAGGTTAAATCCGCCCTGATCAGCGTAATAAAAAATGCAGTAGAAGCCATGCAGCATTATCCGAAAATCATTCACATCACCAGCACGTCTGACAAGCATTTCTTTGAAATCGGGATAGAAGACAATGGTTCCGGTGTGAGTCAGCAACACCAGGACAAGATATTTGAACCCTTTTTTACCACTAAAAAGCGGGCCGGAGGTCTTGGATTGACACATGCGCAGCGGGTATTGACTACGCACAATGGCGGAATTAAATTTAAGTCGCTGGCACAGGGAAGCCTCTTTCTGATCAGCATACCGGTTTACAATGAAGGCGCACTTTGGCTCTAACCACACCATATGTCGATATTTACCTATAAGCAACGCAATCAAATTATCCTGGTCATCCTGATTGCCCTGGGCTGTATTATTGCCTATTCACTCCAGGGAATTTTTGGTTCAATATTGAGTACACTTGTACTGTATACTATACTCAGGCCCCCGTTTATTTACTTTACAGAAGTAAAGTCTTTGAACAAAAGTTTTGTTGCGGTTCTATTGTTGTTCATCTCCATTGTCGTCCTTGTACTACCGTTTTACGGGCTGAGCAGTATGGTGATTGAGAAAATAGCTGAACTGCAAAATGATCCGGGATATTTTAAGAATACCCTGTTCAAACTGAAACACCTGATTCCAATTGGCGGAGATTTGCAAAACCTGGTTGAAGACGGGATTAAAAAAGCAGGGGTATGGGCCACGGGATTGTTTCCTTCTTTAATTTCCGGGGCTTTTAATATTGTGCTGGGTTTATTGCTGATGTATTTCCTCCTTTATTTTATGTTGGTGGAGCGGGAAAAATTTGAATCTGCCTTACTGAAATATGCACCATTCAGGGCCCAGAATGCACAGCGTTTCGCAGAAGAAATGCGCAATACGACTTACGCAAATGTACTTGGGCAAGGTTTTATTGCATTGGTCCAGGGCTCTCTGGTCGGACTTTCCTTTTATGTCTTAGGCTATAAGGATCCCATGTTCTGGGGAGTGATCACCACCTTTATTTCTTTTGTGCCCGTATTGGGCCCTCCTGTCGTTTTTGTGCCGGCAGCTTTAATGCAGATTGCTGAGGGCCATAATTTTGCCGGTTGGGCCATGCTCATCTTCGGATTTGTGGTGATCATTAATATTGACAATGTGCTGCGTTTTATGATTGCGAAGCGTGTAGGAAATATTCATCCGATCATCACAGTAATTGGCGTAGTTATTGGAATACCCTTATTTGGAATTTTAGGCCTGGTATTTGGTCCTTTATTGTTGTCTTATTTTGTATTATTGATTAAAATATATGAAACAAGCGCCCTGGCATCTGAAAGATTGGAAAGAATCAAAACAATTTCAGAGCAGGATGAGTTATAATGTCAGTTCCCGAGAAATTAATTGTTAAATATAAAATCAAGTATCATGAATGATAATTCAAAAGTTTTAGTGGCTTTGTTAGCCGGTTTAGCTGCGGGGGCAGCGTTGGGTTTGTTGTTTGCTCCGGAAAAAGGAAGCGAAACCAGGGATAAATTAAGCCAGTCTTTAAAAGATCTTGGAGATACCATCAAAGACAAAGCAGCAGACGAAATCAACAATTTGAGCAGTCTCAAAGATAAAGTTGTCAGTTCAGTTAAAACCAAGCTTCGTCAGACTGAGGAAGAATTTGCTGACGATATAGAACACGCTTAACATTGCAAAAATCAGAATATAATGGAGGATAAAGACAAAGAAAAAAGCATTGAAGACCTCTACGAAGACGCTAAAGGTTATTTGGATACCAGGGTGGAGTATACCCGGTTATACCTTGTAGAAAAGGTATCAAAGATTTTTGCGGATCTGGTCACCAATGCCACTGTCATCATTTGCTTTATACTGGCCTTCCTGTTCGGTACCTTTACACTTGCTTTGTACTTATCAGAGCTGCTTGACAGTTTTACAAAAGGCTTTGGATGTGTAGCGCTGATTTATATTTTCCTTGCCCTGCTGGTCTATTTCACGAAGGACAAATACATAGAAAAAGCAATCATTAACTTCACTATCAGAAATTATTTTAATAAACTGGCCGATAAAGATGAAGAGCAGAAAATATAACATCAATAACCTGGATGAACTGCATGCGATGGTCTGTGTGCTAAAGGATGAACACACCCTGCAGGGGGAGCGTTTGCTGGGCGATACTAAAACCTACCTCAAGCAGTTCACCATTGGCGGACTGATCAAGAAATACGCAACGCCGTCCGAGCTGTTTAAAGTAGATGATAAATTCAACATCAGCAGTACGGTCATGTCCTGGGTATTGCCTTTGCTGATGAACAGCACTTTATTTAAAGGTTCAGGCATTTTGACCAAAGCCGTTGTGGGTCTGGCCTCTGGTAAATTGGGCAAATCGCTTGATGCAGAGCATTTGTCCGCGATCTTTAACTCGGTTAAATCCTGGTTTGGCGGAGATAAGAAGAAAAAAGAAAAAGGCGCTGAATATTTTGATTATGGCATTCCGCCAGATAGCGAAACTTATTAACAAAAAAGGGCAATCCGTATGGACTGCCCTTTTTTGTTAACTGTTATTCCAGACTAAACTGTCGTTTTTATTTTGAGTTCAGCGAGTTGTTTGTCGTCAATTGTCGACGGACTATCGATCATCACATCCCTTCCCGAGTTGTTCTTAGGAAAGGCAATTACGTCACGTATGCTGTCTAAGCCTGCGAAAATCGAACATAGGCGGTCAAATCCAAAAGCGATACCTCCATGTGGCGGTGCGCCGAATTCAAAAGCATCCATCAAAAATCCGAACTGTTTCTGTGCTTCTTCTGCAGAAAACCCGAGATGTTTAAACATCAGCGCCTGCAGCGTCCGGTCATGTATACGGATAGAGCCACCACCGATCTCTGTACCGTTTACAACCATATCATAGGCGTTGGCCCGCACTTCACCCGGATTGGTATCCAGCAATGCAATATCTTCTGGTTTAGGAGAGGTGAACGGATGGTGCATAGCATGATAACGCTCAGACTCTTCATCCCATTCTAAAAGTGGAAAATCGAGCACCCACAGCGCGCTGAAGGTGTTTTTATCCCGCAGCCCGAGTCTACCACCCATTTCCAGGCGAAGCTCGCTCAGTTGCTTACGGACTTTGTCTTTAAGGCCTGCCATGATGAGCACCAGGTCACCAGGTGCTGTCTGCAATGCGGCAGACCATTTCTGAAGTTCTGTTTCGTTATAAAACTTGTCGACAGATGATTTTAGTGAACCATCTTCATTGTGCCTTAAGTAAATCAACCCTGTTGCGCCGATCTGCGGACGCTTGATGAAGTCAGTCAGTTCATCTACCTGCTTGCGCGTATAGCTGGCACAACCTTTTGCATTGATCCCAATCACGAGTTCGGCATTGTCAAAAACAGCAAAGTCCTTGCCTTGCACCAATTCGGTAAGCTCAACAAACTGCATGTCAAAGCGGGTATCCGGTTTATCCGAGCCATATAAGCGCATGGCGTCTGCATATTGCATTCTTGGCACTTCTGGCAGGTCTATGCCCCTGATGTCTTTAAACAAAGTACGGATCAAGCCTTCAAAAGTATTTAAGATGTCTTCCTGCTCGATGAAAGACATTTCACAGTCAATCTGGGTAAACTCAGGTTGACGGTCAGCACGCAAGTCTTCGTCCCTGAAACATTTAACAATCTGGAAGTAGCGGTCAAAGCCCGAGACCATCAGCAACTGTTTGAAGGTTTGCGGAGATTGTGGCAAAGCATAAAACTCGCCCGCATTCATCCTGCTCGGCACGACAAAATCCCTTGCACCTTCTGGTGTTGATTTGATCAGGACCGGAGTTTCAACTTCGATAAAGTCGAGGGCATCCAGGTAACGTCTCACGGCCTGTGCCATCCTGTGGCGCAAGACCATGTTGTTGCGTACTGGGTTTCTCCTCAGGTCCAGGTAACGGTATTTCATACGAAGGTCATCACCGCCGTCTGTTTCATCCTCAATCATAAATGGCGGAAGTTTCGCCGCATTCAGAATCTCCAGTGCGGTAATTTTGATTTCAACTTCCCCCGTAGGGATTTTCAGGTTTTTATTGGAACGCTCAACTACGAGTCCGCTTGCTTTGATTACAAACTCTCTTCCCAGATTACGGGCGGCTTCGCACAATTCGCTATTGTCGTCCATATTAAACACCAATTGGGTTATTCCATATCTGTCACGGATGTCTATAAAAGTCATCCCACCTAAATCTCTTGATTTTTGTACCCAACCGCAAAGGATCACATGTTCTCCTAAGTCCTTAATGGTTAAGGCGCCGCAAGTAGTTGTTCTTAGCATTATTAATAATTATTTGCGGCAAAAATATTGATTTTGAACCACATATTTCAAATCGCTGGAATTTTACTTCAGCTATTAAAAATATTTTCAGTAAAGATGCAACGTTTTAAACAATTCGCTGTCTCTTAGATAGAACCTTAAAACATTGGAAACCGTATACGCAGATAAACATATTCATTTAGTAGATGAATGCAGACAGGGAAACCGCAAAGCACAATTTGAGTTGTACAAATTGTATGTGAAAGCGATGTACAACGTGGCGTTTAGGATTGTAAACCATGCCGCAGAAGCAGAGGATGTACTTCAGGAATCTTTTTTGGATGCCTTCAACAGGATTTCCAGTTTCAGGGAAGAAACCACTTTTGGTCTGTGGCTCAAGCAGATTGTGATCAACCGGTCCATCAACCAGCTGAGAAAGCGCAAGGTAGAAATGACCAGTCTGGATGACCTGAATGTGGCGGAAGAGGAAAAAGAGGATCAGCAGGAGCTGGAATTAAAAGTAAATGAAATCAGGGAAGCAGTGGCATTGCTTCCGGATGGATACAGGGTGGTGCTGACTTTATACCTGTTTGAAGGCTATGATCACGAAGAGATCGCCCACATTCTTAAAATATCTGAAAATACCTCACGCAGTCAGTACATGAGGGCCAAAATGAAATTGAATAGCTTATTAGAAAAGAGAGGAGTAAAGAGATGAACAAGCGCATTGAAGAATACATCAGGGAACACAGGAAAGCCTTTGATGTTGAGTCCCCGTCGGACCAGTTGTGGAGTAAAATTGAAAATGAACTAAACCAGGAAAAAATAAAAAAGCCCTTCAGGGTGCCGTTGTGGTTAGGTATAGCTGCATCCCTGATCGTGATGGTGACCATTACTTTTATCTTTATCTATCCTAACCAGGAGCAGCATCCCGACGTCGCATCGGTAAGTCCGTCGTTTGCAAAAAAAGAACTGAAGTTTGCCAGCCTGATTGAAGAGAAGAGAGACAGTCTGCAGGTCTACGCCAAAGAAAACCCGGCTTTATACGAACGGTTCAGTGCTGATCTGGATAAGCTGGGGAAAGACTACGAGTTGTTAAAAAAGGAATTGAAGGACAGTCCGAATCAGCATTTTATTGTCAATGCCATGGTCAAAAATTTAAAGTTACAGTTGCAGGTCATCAACCAGCAATTGGCCATTATCACTGAAGTCAACCAATATAAAAAAGAGAACAGCATATGAAATACAGGAACAGATTAATCATTGGCATGCTCAGCATTGCCTGCTATGCTCAGGCACAAACACCTGAACAACAACCCCAGGAAGTGCCGGAGGCTACAGCGGTCACAACTGCCCGGGTAGAAAAAAAGGAAAACGAGGATCCGATGAGGTCTAAAACGATCAGTAAAACCTTTGCGCTGGACAATTCGGATAAGATTGTTCTGGCCAACCAGTACGGCTCCATTACCATCAAAATCTGGGACAGGAAAGAAATAAAGGCAGATATCGACATCAGGGCATACAGCAACAATGAAGAAGATGTGCAGAAATTGCTGGAAGGCATCACCATAGAGGCTGGCAAATCAGGTGACCAGGTGGTTGTTAAAACTAAGATGGACCAACAGGGCAACCGGGGAAGCGGGAGCATATTTGGGAAGAAATGGCGCAGAGAGGTGAAAGTGGATTATGTGGTGTATATGCCCGCTTCTAATTCGCTGACGATGTCCCAAAATTATGGAAACATCACAATGGGCGATCTCTCCGGCCCGCTTTATGCTAAAGTTCAGTATGGCAATTTCACTGCACAAAACCTGAGCAATATCAGCAATTACATTTCTGTTCAGTATGGCAATTCTACCATTCAAAACATCAACAAAGGTGTGATCAAACACCAGTATGGTTCAGGACTGAACATTGTAACTGCCGGAACACTTGACGTCGACGCCCAGTATGTGGCGGTAACCCTGGGTACGATCAAAGGCAATGCGGTGATCAGGCAGCAATACGGGGCAGGACTGACCATCGGAACTGTAGAAAATCTGGAGTTGGACGCTCAGTACACGCATGTGAAACTGGGCAATGTCAAAGGCAATGCAAAGATCGACCAGCAGTACAATAACCTGAGCATCGGCACTGTAGGGAATTTAGATTTAGATGCACAGTACACCGGAACGGAGATTGGTGTTTTGAGAGGAAACGGAAAGTTTGACATGCAGTACAACAAACTCAGTATAGCTGAGGTGGGTACTGGCTGCAAAGCATTGAACATCGATGGCGGCTACCTGAGTATTTCCCTGGGCTTTAATGCCGACTACAATGCTGATCTGGATGTGCACACCAGTTACGCGGGATTTGCGTATGGAGATAAGATCAGTGCAAAACAGACCGGCAACACCGAAGATTCTAACAGCAAGACTTATGTTGGAAAAATAGGAAAAGGAGGCGGAGCGGTTGTAAAGATTAAATCTGACTATGGTTCAGTTAGTTTAAAATAATCCTTGCCCTGGAGGCATAACTACTTTATAATACCAAACACAACCGGAGCTTGCCGTATTTAATCGGCAAGCTTTTTTTTATATCTTTAGCCCAGTTTTAAAGCTCATCCTATGGAATTTTTAAGCAGCCCGGAAGCATGGATATCCCTGTTGACACTGACCCTTCTGGAGATCGTACTGGGGATAGACAACATCATTTTTATCTCTATTCTGTCGGGCAAACTGCCTGAACACCAGCAGAAGAAGGGCAGGCAGATTGGTCTCGGCCTTGCGATGATCACCCGGGTGTTGTTGTTGCTCTCCCTGAGTTGGGTGATGACGCTGACCAGTCCTCTTTTTAGTATGGGCAGCTGGATCAGCATTACCGATGCAGAATGGATCCAGAAGCTCGAAATATCGGGACGGGATCTGATTCTGATCATTGGGGGGCTGTTCCTGATTTATAAAAGTACGCATGAGATCCACGAAAAACTGGAGAGCGAAGAGGAAAAAGAAGTCAAAGGAAAAGTGCATTCCTTTTCCGGCGTGATCGTGCAGATCCTGTTGCTGGACATCGTTTTCTCACTGGATTCTGTGATTACGGCCGTAGGAATGGCCGACCATGTGGAGATCATGATCGCTGCGGTGATCATCGCCGTCATCATCATGATGTTCTCAGCCGGGGCCATCAGCAACTTTGTGAACAAGCACCCTACCGTAAAAATGCTGGCTTTGTCCTTTCTTTTATTGATCGGAGTGTCTTTGCTGGCTGAAGGCTTTGAACAACACATCCCAAAAGGATACATTTATTTCGCCATGGCCTTTTCTGTTCTGGTAGAAATGCTCAACCTGAAAATGAAAAAGAATGCGAGCAAGCCGGTTGAACTGAGAAAAACACCCCACGAAGACGAAACCAAATAACATTTACCCATGATCTCTTTTTTTGAAGCCTCCCTGGCCGAACTTTCTATCCACCGGATAGGGAACAAATCGCAGGACGAATTTTATGTACTCTCTGAGGCATCAATAGCCCTGCAGGATGATCTGCTTAGCAATTTACTGCAACAGTACTTCTTAAGTTCATTTGAGAAGGTCAACGAGGTATATCGCTTTATGCATCCCAATGGGGATCTTAACCTTAACGAAGTTTATCATTTTGCCGCAGCGATATTTGAAGACGGCACCTTGTTTCACGACAACAGTAAGGAACTGGCCAAATACCTGTATGACGTATCAGGACATCCGAAAATCAAATCTGGTGAGTTGTATGTCGCCTATTTTGAGAATGTGCAGATCGAAGGGGAGTTGCACGATGCCATTGGTGTTTTTAAATCCGAAACCAAGGAGACTTACATCAAGGTTTACCCGGAAAATACTGGATTTGCTTTGAGTTATGAGCAGGAGGCGATCAATATCAATAAACTGGACAAAGGCTGTCTGATCTTCAATACGGACAAGGAAGAAGGTTTCAGGGTGGCGGTTATTGATCAGACCAACAGAAGCGCAGAGGCCGTTTACTGGAAGGATGAGTTCCTGAAACTGAAGATCAGAAATGACAATTTCAACCAGACGAACAACGTGCTGGGCGTATATAAGAACTTTGTTACAGAAAAACTGGATCAGGATTTTGAGATCTCCAAGGCCGATAAGATTGACCTGCTCAACAAATCAATGAAATACTTTAAAGAGAAGGAAAGTTTTGATTTGGATGAGTTTTCTAACGAGGTGATTGGCAATGCCGAAGGCATAGAATCGTTTAAAAACTATAAGAAAAGCTATGAGGAAGAGTTTGACGCCCCTATTCCCGATAGCTTTGACATTTCTGGTGCTGCTGTAAAGAAGCAGGCCAGGGTTTACAAGAGCGTCCTCAAACTGGATAAGAACTTTCATATTTACATTCACGGCGATAAAGAGTTGATCGAAAAGGGCTTTGATGACGATAAAGCCATGAATTATTACAAGGTTTATTTCAGGGAAGAGGAGTAAATTATCTAAAGGGCTTGTGCTTAATTGGGAATAAATTGTAGCTTTAATTTTAAAGCCAAATATATTTCAACCCTTCATGAGCTCTGAACCACAAAAGACCAGTATTTTTAAAGTAATCGGTGCCTCTTCTCTCGGTACACTGATAGAATGGTACGACTTCTACATTTTCGGTAGTTTGGCAACCATTATTGGCGCCCAGCTTTTTCCTGCGGACGCCGGTGCCTCTGCATTGATCAACACCCTGGCCATTTTTGCCGCAGGCTTTATCGTCAGGCCTTTTGGCGCGCTGGTTTTCGGCCGGCTTGGCGATCTTATCGGCAGGAAATACACATTTCTGCTGACACTGGTGCTGATGGGCGGCTCTACCTTTCTCATCGGACTGATTCCATCTTATTCCAGCATCGGCTATGCCGCACCAATCCTGGTATTGATCCTGAGACTGGTCCAGGGACTAGCCCTTGGCGGTGAATACGGCGGCGCGGCGACCTATGTAGCCGAACACGCACCGGCTAATAAGAGAGGTTATTTTACCAGCTGGATCCAGACCACCGCTACAGGAGGATTGTTTTTGTCACTCGGTATTATTGTGCTCACCAAAAACCTTTTAGGCGCAGATGCGTTTGCGGACTGGGGCTGGAGAGTGCCGTTCTTGTTGTCTATTTTGCTGGTCGGCGTCTCGATCTACATCCGCATGAAAATGCATGAATCGCCGATGTTTACCAAATTGAAAACAGAAGGTAAAGTCTCCAAAAACCCGCTTAAGGAAAGCTTCAGCAACAAGGTCAATTTCAAAATGGTGCTGCTGGCCTTATTTGGCGCCACGATGGGACAGGGGGTGATCTGGTATACGGGTCAGTTTTACGCCCAGTCCTTCCTTGAAAACACCTGTAAACTCGATTTTAACGATTCCAGATATATACTGCTCTGGGGCATCGCTTTCGCTACGCCATTTTTTGTTGTCTTCGGCTCCTGGAGTGACCGGGTAGGGCGAAAATGGATCATGCTTACGGGTATGTTGCTGGGAATTATTTGTTACCGGCCCATTTATCAAACTTTTCTGAACGATACCGATGTAAGTCAGGTTTCCCAGGATCAAATCCTGAAGACAGAACAGCCGGTTATGAAAAGAACTCCGGTAGAAAATAGCAGTGCTGTTTTGTACGCTACTTCCACAAGAATTACCCTAAAAGACGGGACTTCTTATACGGAAGTGAAAACTGCAACCCAGCAAGAGTCGGGCGCCCAGGACCCCTTGGTTACAACCTATAAAGATAAAGTGCTTTCTGGTCCGGTTTTCTGGAAGTTTGTAGGCCTGATCTTTTTCCAGATCCTGCTCGTTACGATGGTATATGGGCCAATCGCCGCATTCCTGGTCGAACTGTTCCCGACCAAGATTCGCTATACGTCCATGTCCCTGCCCTATCACGTGGGTAATGGTGTGTTTGGGGGACTCGTTCCGTTCATTGCCACGCTGATTGTCAGTTTCTCTGGCTCGACACCATTATCGGGCTTATGGTACCCAATTGGTATTGCGGCGCTGAGTTTTGTGATTGGCGCCATCTATTTGTCTAATAAAAAACCTGACCACGGCGAAGCCGAAGAAAGTCATTAATTTATCACGTTATGAACGGATTAAAAAAAGCATTGGGTGTATTCTGGATCATTTTAGGTCCGGCGTCCATTATATTTATGTTTATACAGGCACTCGATAAGATCGGCCTCGCAGCGGAAGGCGTAGCGCGGACAAATACAACCCTGCAGTGGGGTATTATTCTTTTTATTTTTATTCCGATAAGCGCCGGGCTGGTTATTTTCGGGTACTATTCTTTAAAAGGGGAGTATGATAAACTTCCTGAGGATTAGTTCGTAGTTCGTCTGGCATATTCGTCATCTCGACGAAGGAGAGATCTCTTGAATTGTGCTTGAATCCGAGCTGTACTTAAACAAGAGATCCCTCGTTTCTCGGGATGACGACGGGTAGATCCGGGATAACGAGCAAGTTCAAAATGACAGGAGAGCCTAAACACATTGTTTTACAAAACCCTTAACAACAATCCTTTCAAGTACTCGCCCTCAGGAAATGAAACGCGTATCGGGTGATCCTCTGGTTGGTTAAATTGTTTGATGATTTGTACCTCTCTGCCGGCATCCAGCGCAGCCCAGTCTATGATCTGTTTGAAAGTCTCCATGTCTACCGCTCCGGAGCAGGAAAAAGTTGCCAATGTTCCACCTGGTTTCAGCAGCAACATACCCAGGCGGTTCAAATCTTTATAAGCTCTTGCGGCCCGGTCCAGCGCCGAACGCGATGGCGCATATTTGGGCGGATCCAATACCACGACCTCAAATTGCTGCCCTTGTTCTTTAAAGACGCGCAACTGTTTGTTTACATCCGATTGAATGCTGATCTGTCTTGCTGCATCAAACCCGTTTAAACCGAGGTTATGCTGTAGTGTTTCGAGCGCAAGCGCGGAACTATCTACACTGGTGACCTGTGCGGCGCCTTGTTGCAAGCTGTTCAGTGTAAAGCCTCCGCTATAGCAAAAGCAGTCGAGGACTGTTTT
>Ga0247815_10001743_pt1 | contig 16502 bp, 22 predicted proteins | sample UWRJL194509B1_FD_181014 | JGI IMG/M metagenome (GOLD analysis project Ga0247815, IMG submission 181014) | Plant litter microbial communities from Arlington Agricultural Research Station in Wisconsin, United States - UWRJ-L194-509B-1 | ecosystem: Environmental > Terrestrial > Plant litter >...
TGATAGGTCAACCTGGACAGCCTTGGTGATACCACACTCGAGCGTGATGGTGACATGCAGATTGTTTGGTATCGGTGCGACTCCGCGAATGGGTCGGCTGCGGTTGAGCTGCGCGAAAGTCAGAGTCTGGAGTCGCGGGAGTATCCAAGGCCGGTCAACAGGTAATGCGAACAGCGCTGGTTTTGAATCGAGGTACACTGTCAACTTGCGCAGGCCTGGCGCACCAGGGAAACCGAAACGCCAGCACATCTCGTGCACTGCAAGCGAAGAAACCCAATGGAAAACGTTTGAAGATCGTAGCTCGTTTGCGCTGAAGGCGTCGACTGGACAGGCGGGGAAAATCCAGCGTTCGCCGTCCGTACCTGTGAACGAGACATGTGCAGAATTGTTGCCTGATGACGGCGGAGTAATGAGAATAGAATGACCATCGGTTGGTGGTGCGCCGTCGTTTGAGCCAGTTCGAGCACGGAGGCTCTGACTCAGAAACTCCTCTGCCATCTTCAGGAGTCTGCACTCTTTCATGTGGGAATGGCTGGACCTCCAAGACCATGCTGGTCGGAAGCTCGCTCCGTGATCTGACAAACTGACAGAGCTTCTCGAACCGCGTGTAGTCATCTAGCGCGCAGTTGGGCCAGCGTATGTATCGCAGCCGGCCACGATCTGGCGCGTGCGATGTTCCACCAACACCGACTCCTCCGGCACCATTTAGCAGCCTAAAGTCGAGCGCGTCATAGAGACTGGACGCATTCACCTCTAACTGCTCTATATTTGTTCCTTGCACAATGGCTTGAACGAGCGAGTGTGTTTCAGCGTCGTCGAGACGAAGTCCGCGGCCAGGCAGACGTAGGGCCTTGAGTTGATGCACCAGCTGCACAATGTCCCCACCAATATGGCCAGAGACGCTCAGAGCAGCGAGAGTTGACAGATGATCAAGCGAAGGCATGTAGGTTATTTCGCGTGGAGTTGTGTTGTAGCTGATTTGGAGCTCGAGGCTTCTAAGACGCGAGCTGGGCATATGACCGAGGAGGTCGATAATACACCGCAGCCTGCCGGCCTTGTGTGCTTGAAGGCAAGTGATGCGAAGATCTGATACACGTGGCATCTGTGGCTCAATTACACGGGCGTAGGTGGCAGCAAGATCTGCGGTGATCTCGGACGGGAAGTCGAAATGAACGGCCAGTGACTGCTGATACGAGCGCCGAAAGAGAACTTCCAAGAACGGCATGAAATTAACAGGCGGGGCTGGTAAGGAAATTTTAAGATCTTGCCAGAGTAGTGGTCCCTCGAGCGTGACAGAGCGCCAGTAGCGGCAGACCTGTGTGCACAACACGCGGTCCATGGTGTCCAGCTGACAGATGATCTTAACCAGGATCTCAACGGGCACCTGATTGACCAAAGCTAAATCGTTCACCGATGGAAAGCGTTCGGGTCCCTTCGCGGGTGTCACTATAGTGGCCATGTCGTGGACTTGAGTAAGTGGGTCCGCACTGCAGACAAGAAACGGGATTACATGGTGTTAATATTAGGGCTAGAATATCATACCTGACGCCAGCAAGCCGGGAGGACTGCTCTACCCGCGACTCGGCAGCGCGTTGGGGATTTTTTTCCATTGAAGAGGAGGGATGCCGAAAAGCACGAAACGGCCCTGATCCACAACGGCCGGTCCCGAGCATCAGTGTGTATTCAAGAGAGTGGCGCTCGCAAGCTCAGTTATCCTGTGGCCGCCTTCAGTTGTTCGTGATCCGTAGCTTAATCCGAAGGTCATAGGAAGAGCTGAGCAACGCACGCACAGTAGCGTTGGCCTCAAGTAACGATGTCTACATGCTGACCACGAGAGCATGTGAGAATACTGAATGAATTGATTGGTTTTAACCGTTTCCGTGCTGAAAACAAAGAAAACCCGATGAATAGTTGATATTCCTGAGGCCTGGGTCGTGCGGAAGCACTTTACAGTGGGAGCACTTTACAGTGGGAGCAACTGTGTACATGTTGCTCGAGCTCTTTCCTCTGGTCTTCAAGGTGAAGCTGCAACTGAGGTATCTTCCAATACGCTCCGAATAGTCATGGCGCCAGAGGCTCGTCAAGAGAAGGAGAGGCTGGATTTCGTTTCACGGATCTCCATCATACTGCTATAGGTACGCGCCAACCTCGTTTGTAACCGTGCGCCATTGGTATATCATACAAATCATCTAACAAATTTCACGCGCGGAACTTTTCAGCCAGGGCTAGGATCTGCTTAGTCAATCTGCCCGCCTCAAACTCAACGAGGGTCTTGTTCTTCTCGATGGTGATGGCTTCCGTCAATGCAGGGAATGTCGTCGCGCCATACCCCAGCCACTTGCCCGGCGCCACACCAAGATGCTTGTACCACTCGCGCTCCTTGATACCTTCCTCCGAAATGAAGCCACGCTCGAATGTCGCAAGCTTCAAATTCGCTGCCTTGACACGGGCGACGGCTTTGAAGAACTTGCGCCATTTGCTTGGAGGGAAGGGGAATGCAGCTGTGTTCGACGGCCAGCCTCGAGGTGCGTGGCATAGGCCCTTCAGCTCTACAAGGGAGGGTTCTGCTGACTGGGATTGGAGCCAGTCGAGCTCGGCGTGGGGGTTGAACGGCGCGAAGTCGACAAACATGTCCGCCTCCACTGGTGATGAGACGAACCAGCTCTTGACGTGCGAGCAGACGTCCCGCAGTTTTTGAGCAAGCTTCTTGTGCTTCTGTTTCTTGAGTAGCTTCCTCAGAGCCTTCTCGGCTGCATCCTTCTCCATGTCGTGCTTGATGCTCTCGGCGACGAGAGTTGCAATGGCATCACGCAGTTTGGTGAAGTCCGACTTGATACGAGCCTCCACCGCGATCTCCTCAACAGCATCGAGGTACGAGTCGAGGTGGAGCGAGTACTGGGTGGTGTTGATTGGGAGAATGATCGAGTCGGCAAGCTCGAGTGTAACAACGCCAAGGAACTGTGCAGCAGCGACGTGGCGGTGAAAGCCAGGGTCGCCATAAATCTTCTGCCATCGTTCCGAGTCAAAGATGGAGTGATAGTGATAGGCGGCATCGCCAAACGCCCCGACGAAAGCGCCTTCACCGGACGCGATGCCGATGTGTTGCAGAAAGACGGTGAAATCAGACCCGCTACCGAGAGGCGCAACATCCAAACTGGCAGGGGCGAGCCTTTTCGCCGCGATCTCGAAGGCCTGGAGCGCAGACGTTTGAGATTGAAGGGAACTGATGTTTCCGGCGAATGGGCCAACGTCGGTTTGGCTGCTCCAAATAGAGCGCTTCGGATCAGTCGGGTGAGGAATGAAGTCGGCGACGCGACGAAGGAGGTGCGAAAGCGACGGCGAGCCCGCGGCTCCGAAGTTGGCACCAGAAACAGACGAGTCGAGATTGATGTAGGCGACAACGTGCTTGGAGAGGAAGTCCCTGAAGTCCTCGCCGTACTCGGTGCTGCCAATTAGACCATACTCCTCGGCATCCCAGCTTGCGAGCAGTATCGTACGGAGTGGACGCCAGCCACTGTGCCAGAGGTCCGCAAATCCGCGAACAACCTCGTGAAGACTCGCCGTACCGCTGCTCGGGTCCACGGCACCAAGAACCCACGCGTCGCGATGGTTTCCAACGACGACGATTTCGTCTTTGATATGACCTGGCACAACGAACATGGTGTTCCAGATGGGCGCAACACTTTCCCGAACGTTATTGTGCAGCCGGATCGTCTTCTTGCTTGGACCGACACCATCGTCACCCATTTCTTCAAGTAGACGCTTCGCGTTCGGCCATGAGATTGGGAGTGACGGGATGGAGGGTGTGTTGAGCGCCTCGTCGCGTGTGGCGTTCGCGTATGCAGGACGACCAGGCGTGGTCGGGTCACCGGGATACATCGAGCTGTGTTAAAATTAGCAATTCTGCAGCATTTTTTGAAGAGCCTGCGTACATGAACTGCACAGAGCCGCGCTCAACACTGCGGGCGTTCCGAGCCGCTCCGTTCGGGTAGGGCGTGAAGCCATGCTCCTCGTCAACACCACGGTCGTCTGCAGTGTCCGTGTAAATGAGTACACCCACAGCGCCGACTTCTTGAGCACCCTTGATCTTCAGGCCGCGGACGATGGCACCATAACGCGCGAGAACGATCGAACCTTCAAAGCTGACGCCTTTGGCCACGAGCGCATCAAACTCGGCCTTAGTACCGTAGCCAACATGAATGAGGGGGCCTCGAACGTCTCCGCTCTTTGAGAAACCGTGGAATGTCGGAACGGCGTTAACGTACTTAGCCGCGTCTGGGTCGGTGTCCGAGTCGGCCACCTCCTCGAGCTCGGCTGCCCACTCGACATTACCATCACCATCCAGGATCTCGAGATGGCGATCAAGCGGCAGATTGAGAAGAGGGTAGTACGTGTCGATCCAGGCGCGAGGGTGGGAGGTGAAAGGAATGGTGAAGGTCGCAAGACGTGACTGAAGGGAGCCAGCAGGGAAAACTGGGACATCCTTGCGTGGTGGGAGCTTGAACTCTTTGTTGAACAACTCAAGAACGTTCTGAGCCGTAACAAAGTCCTGTGAACTACCGGCAATGTGCGGCTTTGACGTGACGAGCCGCGAGGTTGCGATTGCAGAGTCGTTATTCGGCACGGTCCTGCCAATTGATATCAGGTTGAGTCTTAATGAATGTTAATGAACACACAAGAAATGTTCAATAGCTTCTTTGCCACGACGGGGTGGGCCCTTGTGGTCACCATCATCCCCGCCGTGACCTCCGTTACTGTGGAGCGTGTGGTGCCCAGGACGCGTGTGCAGGCCCCACGTAGACTCGGTAAGGTCCTCGCGCTCGCCCTTGCCGCAGCTCGTACCGTGGAAGTGCAACCAAAGCACTGCGAAGCCAAGCAGATGTGCAAGCGCAATGAAGCGCAAGTTGCGGCGGCGACGCTTCTGAGTCTGGTTACCGTGTTCCTCGTATCCGTACGACGGCAACTCGGCTGGTGGAAGCAGCAGAGGCTCCTTGAACTCGCCCTTAGATTCCATGGTGGAGGAATGAGGAAAAGGTGTCGGACGGCATGGCGGCGGGTTACCGCGTTATGTTTGCCTGATGATTTCGACGAATGTCCGGAGTCCGGTCAACCAGTCAGCCAACGCTGCGGATCCAACCGCAGCCACCGGTGAAGCCCGACGCGCATTTCACCCGCAGCCTCCCACGCAATCGCCCTCTCCGGCCAGCGACACAGCACTTGAGCTGCTTGAGCCTCTAAGATGTACGCGGGCTCCATGTACCGCTTTCACGATGTTTTAGATACTAACCAAATGGCTGGCGCGCCACAGATAAGTCTGTACCCAGTCCACGATCATGCCCAGCTGCACCGGCAAAGTCACCGCCCACGGCGACCACTACGCTGCCGATTTTGCGCTTATTCTCAGTGACAATGTTCAGCTGCATCGCAGCTTCTCGTTCATGCCCAGTAGCCACACCGACCTCACGTGCGACTCGGTCACGCTGGACTTCGGCCGCGTCGACCAGCTTGTCGGCAAGCAGATGTACACGATCACCGTTCGAGACAGCAAACTCGAAGTGGCTATTAGAAACGGACCAAAGATCAGCGGCGACTTGAAGAATGAGGTGGATGTCGCTGTGGATGTGACTGGCACGGGTACATGGGTGTTCGGGGCGAGTGGTGCGCGCACTACCAAGCTGTAGGAGTGAAATTCTAGCTGACCTTATACCGAAAGCGTAATGCTGTCAAATATTGTGCGAGGCAGTTTTAGGAAATTTGCTAGGTAGTTCAGGTGTATGCGATCAATTGTTAGCGACCAAGCTTTCATATGAGGAGCATTGGCGCCTCGTAAAGCTCCAGGACACACGAACAACGATCGTGAGCATTAGACACAAAGAGAGCGCGAGAGAGTGACCAAGCTAAAGAGATATATTCCGGTGTCTCTTGAGGCACGACTGGGATTGTAATCACTGGCATGGTGCGAGTATGAGAAGTGTACGGAGTGAGGTTCGTCTCAGTGTCTACAGCGAGACGAGAGACGGAGCACATGACCAGGACGTGCAATATATTCTGAAAGTGTCAAGTGGAGGGGGGACAGCTTGGTCCGCAATCGAGAAGGAGAACAGCGAAATGAAAGACGAGCGCGCTGAAGCGCGATGTCACGATGAAGCATGGTGGACCGAACAGCGATCTCACCGCACATTGAACAATAGATTATCCCAAAAAGAACCAAGCAGTGACGATAAACCGAGGGCTGTAATTCACCGCCAGGCTGGCGCCTTCCAAACACGGCGGTAGCTGCTAAGATTGCACTGCGTCCAACCTGACGCGAAAACAAGTTGAAGATATGACCCTCCCCGCTTGCCGAGGCGCACAAAATATGGCCCGCAACGAGCCGATTCGGTGCACGAAACTTGGATGGCACGTGAAACAAACCCGGTGGTTCACTTCTGGAAGAGTATAAAGCGGAATCTCCTGGCAGAACCTTCGTTCACCTCCAACCACATCTGCTCTCTGTTCATCACTCCATGGAACGCCATCATCTGATACAGCCACGCGAGGACGACGCGCACGAATTCGACTCGGCGCACCATACGACAGACGGGACACCGAGGTCTGGGACGCAACCGCATGTCAGTGCCGTGCGCGACACAACTGTCGCGCAGCCGCTGTACCAAGCCACAGGCCAGTATGAAGCAAAGAGCTACGATGAATTCTCGCTTCCGATCTACGGTGAAGATCAACTGGCAGTATATCCAACGGGAGATACGGGCGTACCACTAGCAAGTGAGCCGTTCAGTGCGCCATTACTCGGCCATAGCACAATCAACACACAGCTACATGCGCCACCATATGACTTCGACCTCTATAGATATGGGCCGTCTACCGCAGGCGTGTCTGCTTGGGTCCCTTCACAACAGGCCAGCTTCCTAGAATGGGTGTCGCTGTTCAGCGCGAGCGGCCCGATCGCTGGACCAAGCACCTTCCCCCACTCCTTTCACGATACTGCCGCACAGGATCCGCGAGCGATTGCCGTTTTCGACGATAGTTGGATGATCGACTCTACGCCTTCGCAGCGACACATCATGGGTGCTGCGGGGCAAGCGTTTGTCGGCGGCCTCCTGCCAATGGTCGCAGATACCGCTGCGAACGTCTCGCTTACCAACATAACGCCAACTATGGACATTTTACCGTCATCAGAGCGGCTCAAGATCAGCGACCAGCCCACTTGGCTGCCATCACCGCCGTTCTCCGACAAGACGAACGCCCACTGGCAGCCGGGCCGCCAGCGTGGCCCCCATCGCATCAAGCCCATGTGTGGTAAACGTCAGGACAAGGCTAATGCTTGCGACGAGAATCAATCGGGTACGTGGCTGCTGCAAACTTCGAGATCGTCAGTACCTTATGCACCGCGCGCAGACACACACCAAGGCGACACGAAGCCATTTGTCTCGAAACAACCGATTGACTCAGGTGACAGTACGTCGTTTGCAATTATTGGAGATTTTGATGCTGACGCTGATGTCGCGTGTGCGCGCCGTAGCATTCCTGAGGGTCGACGTGCTTGAAGATGACTCCGTCGATGAGCTCAACGCTCAACTAAACAACAACCATACACATGGCGACAACGTAGCATCTGTCATCACTGATTCCTTCAACAGCAATATCGCCGGTTGTTCGAGGGTAAAGGTGAAGAATCGTGCGCGCAAGGAGCGGGCGAATGCCCGCCAGAAGAGGACAGCAACCGTTACTCCCGCGACCACTACGACACCACAGCTGCCGACCAACTGGTGCGACGAGTGTAAATTTGTCATCCCCGGCGGGGTCGACAACTTCAAGGTGCATGTTCGGCGCGAGCACGAGCGGCCGGACGTGCTTCCGTGCACACTATGCGGAGAGGAGTTCTCGGCGCACCGAGGCGCAGAGTTCTTCACCCTGCATTTGTTCGGAAAACGCAGATGGACGCAGTGTAGCAGGGTGAAGGAGGTATACGGCGTGACAGGGAGGCGCGACCGGGTCGAGGTCACGAGCAATAACATCGATCTGCTCGGCAGATGGATCGTGCAGCATCGACAAGACCTCGTCAACGCAAATTTCACATCCCCAGGACAGTGGCCGATTCGGAGCACCATCAGCCGTATGTTGAGGCGCTGGTCCGAGAACAACACTGCTGGCAGCGACACAGCGCTGACAGCCGGTCCGAGCACAGGAGCGGATACGGGACGGGGTCAAAAGGAGGAAGGGGAACAATATCAGAAGCTGCAGGCGCTTGCTAAAGGTCGAATGCATAGTTGTTGTTGAGTTGAGACGTGACATCCACGACAGTAGACCTAAGCCAATTTATTGAGCGTTTAATCGGCTGCAATGTCACGAAACTTACGCAGATTTTCTACGATACAAATGGTGTTTTATAGCCTCTATATGTGCCGAGGAACTTTCATCGATCAACTTGAACGGTGCGACGGCGAATGAAAGGAGCAGGAGGACAAGTGTCGGAGTGAACCGCTTCTTGCCGTTTACACCTTTTCATTCAACGCGTTATGGTCTCTGGAACTCATGCCGCTGGCTATCCAAGCCCCACCTGCCGCACTGCGGACGATTGGTAAGCGACCAAATCTTGCGGACGCCTATATCGGTAATTCCGGTACATTTGGTGAGGTCGAGGCGTGGACAGTTGGAAGCAAGGCCTCTGGTGCGTCTCGCCGCTGGCCTTGGCCTTTGCGTTGAGGTCCTGCCGGAAAAGAATAAACGAGTTCAATGGGTGGGGAATATGACCTTCAGCTTTGAGACGCTTAGCGGAGGGCACTGGAGGACGAAGGCGCCGACAGCGCGGGATTAGAATGTGGTGGCTGGAGCGCACGATCTGAGCGACGTCAAGCGGGAAGCGCGTACGCACCAGGGCTTTGGATGCGCGCGTTAGTGAAACTTTAGTGACGATGCGACCCATGGTGTACGGCGATGGTCTGTGTGGTGGATGGAAAGCACGAAAGCAGGGACGAAAGCGAGGCGATAGCCGAGACAGACGGGCAGACAGCGACAGAGCAGAATACGAGAGGCAGCAGGGGAAATATATGGGATGCGGCCTGAAAGAAGGGGAAGTCTAGGCGTCCCGCCACGCTGGGCGACACCTGCTGCTTTTGGGCGAGTGGAACAGGTGCATTAGGCACCAAGAACCGCTTCCGGTCGGTCCTCTGATGATCAGCCACCATTTCTGCCGATGAAACGTGCCTTCGAAACCCTCGCTATGCAAGCGCACTGCTCGGGAGTTCGTACCGGTCGACACAAACGTACGGACGCTCCCGCGCATCGCTCCTGATCTCAACGCGGACAGGACAAAGAGCTAATTCTTGATGAAGGCACTGCCATATCATCTACTTCAAAAACTCTCCGAGACGGTACGGCAGAGGAGATGAGTGGGCGAGCCAGAAACGGGGTTGTTTGGGCGAGGGGCATCGGGGAGGGGGGTCGGCCACATACAGAACTGAAGAAGCAGCCCCAGGTCATTGAACATACACACGAATGCTGGAATACGCGCTTTTTAGGACCTAAAAGGCTTGTCGCTTCTATAAATCCTGGTTCAGTCAGAACGGTCATTCGACAGAGCCATGTGCTCCTGCGCGACGAGCCAAGCAATGTGCTCCAGCCGGCTATTAGTCCTCTCACGTCCAACAAGGACCCGCAGAGCATAAATACATCATTGGTGATATAATAACTTGTGATAATAACAGGTATTTCGGAACATATAACTATTTGGCAAATCCACTCAGTGCTCACACATGCTGAAACTCGTGCCGAAGAAGCCATCCTCAGCATTCGATGCTACAACGAACTTTTCGCGCTCCTCCATAAGCTCGAGTCGGTACTTGAACGCTTCGTCGCGCGTCATTGTCGATGTTAGCTGGCTGATAATGAGGTCGATGATCTCGCGAGGTAGCCTCGAGAGGTGGCTGGTCTCGTCATTCGCGGTGGTATTCAGGGCTTGTGCAATCCACTCATCCTGCTGGGAGGCGACATCAGTCGTCGACTCGATCTTCTCAGATGGATTGACGAAGAACAAGGCGAGAATCTTGCGGTGACCAGGTTTCTACTCGTCAACGAGGGAGAAAGGCGAAACGCGGTGCTGGGGGGAGGGGCAAGGTGGTACAGATTAGCGTCGCGCTGGGTATCAGCGACAGCAACGTACCTGATAGTGATTGGGGAAGCAGACGCAGCGTCCTTCCTTGGTTTTGACAGAGCCCAACTCCTGCACCAGCTCGTCCTCGCTGAGAAATGTGTCAGGATGCGTTCACGAAATTGCGCGAATAACCTACTTTGAAAGACCCCACACTACGTCAGCGCCCCTATCGTCGCTCTGGTGGTAATGAGTTGGGAGGAAAGACGACACTCACTCCTCATCATAGTAGTAGATTCCCGACGCGACAATGCTCTCGTTCTCCATGCCCTCTACGTGCCACGAACCACCGTCATACTCTGGTTTTTCTGGCGTGAGGTGAATGTTGGCAAGCTTGACGATGATCTGGACTGTGCGACCGTTGATCCTGTACGTCTTGGTCCGTTCGAGACGTGAACCCGGCTGGAAGTCCGTGGGATCGTCCAAGACCGGCAGCTTTGTCTCGTTCCACTTTTCGTAGCGTTCCTCGTAATCAGAGTCTCCTTCGTCCGAATCCTGCTCTGGACCGCCGTCATAGTCATAGCTGTCCGAGATCCTGAGTGGGAAGTTATCTTGGTTGTCCAACAGCTGGTCGGTGAGCACGCGATTCCAAAGGGGAACAAACAGCGCAACAATCTTCTCGACAACATCGACGAGGGGCGTGTTCGACGGGTGGATATTGTTGATGTATGCCTGAGCCCTCACCGACGAACCATCGGGTGCGATGGCAAAATTCGTGGGCAACCAAGCAAATTTGTCTGAGAACGAGACATCCTTGCCTCTTGAAGTTTCGATGGGTTTGAAATCAGGCGCTACAATGGTGAGTCGATACACAAGAGGATAGAGCGACGGATGAACGAGGTCGAGAACCAGATCGTCAGAGTTCGGATGCCAGTCCTTATCGGCTTCAGGAACGTCCTCGAGCTTACGTACGGCTTCGCGCAAAGCGTCGCGGATCTCGTCCGAGATCAATGTATTTGACTGCCAGACCCCGTCAAAGCAGCTAACCTGCGGCAACGATACGTGCAATGAGAATGAGCCAAAGGCTGGACGTGAATGGCGGGGGTTGTTCTTTACCTCCACGCCGGACTTCTCGTCGCGCATCTGAGCGTAGTCTTCAAGCTCCGCGAGCACGTAGTCGGCCTGTTTCGCGTCTAGCCCTTGGTCTATCGCTTCCTTGCGCCACGTCGCGGCGATCGTCTCGTCCTTGATCTTGACCCACCATCGGGGTTTGTCACGCAAGATGGATGAAAGATGGCACATGCGGTACTCGGCGAGCTAGGAGGACGAGCGGCATGGCAAATAATGAGCATTTCGATCCATCCGATTCGCCACAAATCTTTGGTTACCGTGCGCGGTGGGGGACCATCCTCTGCCTCGCGAGAGTAGAACGGGCTTGGAAAGCTGGGCTCGTCAGTCAAGAGCTCTGGGTTGGCGTATATAGCCGTGCTCATGTCGTGCAGGGATATACGACGATGAAGAAAGACAAGACGCGAGACGGTAACTGCCAGGGTTGGTTAGGGGCGAGACCCTGTGATCGATTCGTTTCGCTTGTGGTGCGCCGGCAGTGATCAGCGCGCCACCCGGATGTCAACAGAGTTTGGGCGGGCATGCCAAATATTTGTGTGGAGCCGGCGCATCCATTGTTTCTACTGAGTAAGCATGCTAATAGAGAAATAATAGTGTTACGGTCGTAGGGTAAAAGTGGGTGGAAGTGTAGGTCCATGAGAGCGCGTCGTGTGTACAGCCTGCGGCCTCGAAATCGTTGACCAACATCGAGCGCATCACCACCCTCACAAAAACATTTAGAGTATGCAATAGTATGATGAGCGCAGAGGCAAAGAAGTAGAGTCAGTGCGTGACATGACAAGTTGAAGTAAATGCGCACACACCACGTGGTAAACGGCGTTCGATGTAGAGCGCGCGGGAGGGAAAGAAGCGAATCCCACCACTACAAGCCGCGTCCGCCCGACATCGAGTCCACTAAGACAGCGGCGAGTACCTACTTGCTCTCTAGCAGTTATCAGGCCAATCTGGCTCTCAAATTCCGCAAACTGTCTTGAATTTGTTTTGTGAAGGAAACTCTTGACGACGCTGCAATGAGTCACCAGCTTCGGTCGGTCACCGTCGGGATCCTCCCATTCCGCATCTTGGCTTCTTTCCACCATCATCATACTTACCAATCCGGCGACCTTCCTCATCCCTTTCGCACAAAGAGCAGGAAACGCTTACGGTGCCACTAGCGAGGTTATCATGACTCTAGCGGGTGACCAACTTCACACGAGCATCCTGACGCTACGGTGTAGGTGCCTTTACTATCTCCCTGGTAGCACCTTGTATTAACGCAGGTGGAACCCAGGCATAGTCTTCTGTGGGAGTTACGCCGCCCAAGGATCCGCGACGTAGTGTAGGCGATGTGTACAAGCTACGGCGCGGCCCAGTTTGCGGTCGATAATCACATATCAGGACTTCTCCACTATCAGACACGCCGCGCAGACCACATCAGGTCAGGGAGCAGGGGCGATCAGACGTTGAACTGGCTGAGGTCAGCTATTTGCGTCGTGTCCATTCTCAGTAAAGCTGATCATGCGACACGTATCATCTGCATTCAGAAAGGTACAGAACAGGACGAGGGACGGTTTACATCATGTTGTCCTCGTCGTACATGGTATTGTTCTCCATCTGTGCAGTTTGAGCATCGGCAAAGTCTTGAATGTGAGCCTCGGTGACTTGCTTAATGTTCTCAGGAACTTTTGAGAAGGGAATGAGGGCGGGCACAACGGCGGGAGGACTCTGGGCACTTACCACCCTGGGTGATTGCCGGAATGGCAGGCTTGACAGCAGCCTCGATGGTCTCAATACGAGCTGTGATAGCAGAAGAGAATTTCTGGCAAGAGTGAGGGAGATATAAGCTACTGCAGACGCAGTCTTGGTAAGTCCGCTCACCTTTTGTTCGTTCCCGACAAGCTCGGAGATGTGTTCGCTAGCAGCGTTGGAGTCGCGCTGAAGTTTGGCTTGTGCGGCTCGGAGATTAGCTAAGCAGAAGGCGGTTGATCAGCGAAAGGACGTGATGGGAGTGGAGACAGAAACGAACATTCCAACTCAGCCTTGGCAGCTGGCGAGTCGTCTTTGGCAAACTGCAGCATCTTGTGCACGCTCCTACAATTGGGTGATCAGTACGCGAGAGATCCAGCAGAATTCGGAACTATCGTACCTTTGAGCGGGAAGAATGTAATTATCCGAGACCTGGAGGTAGGTGCCAGAGATCTTCTCCGCAAGCATGCTGACTTTGAGTGGGACCATCATCTGAGTGTAGATGAGTTGACGCGTGAAAGCTGTCGGGACGTAATCAGACCAAGCTGCAGCAAAGGGAAAGACAGAGCTTCACTGACCGCTGACAGTGACGCCGCCGAGCTTCTGAGTGTCTGTCAAAGCCCCGGCCCAGCGCTGGACCGAGGGACCCATGACATCCGTCAAGAGCGAAGCAACGCTCTGGAAGAACTGGAGAAGCTGCGAAAATTGAGCGCGGAGGATCGTAAAGGCTCCGACGGCTTGCTTCAGAACAGGAAGCATCTCTGCGAACATCGTCAGCTCGCGCTCGGCGCGCGCGGAGAGATGGTCGACGTACTCTCGAGGGTAGCATTGGAAAGGGACAAGTTTGTCATGTCGGCGATGGTCTTACCAATGGCCTTCTGGCCTTCAGCCAAGCGGGCGGAGGCCTTGTCGAATGCTTGACGAGATGAGTCCAAGTTGGCGCGCGTTTGATCGACCTGGAATTTGGAGTTCTCCACAGCGAGTTTCTGAAGACGGACTAGGTTAGTGGACATAAATCACAGAGCTCGCGATTTTGTTCACCGTAGCACTTGAAGACATTGAAGCTGCAGGAGGTGGAGTAGCAGGTCCGACAGCCGGAGTACCTGTCTGTTGAAGGAGGATGTTCGTCGACGTGACGAGTTGCTGAAGGTCCGAGATGAGTTTGTCAATCTGGGGCTTGCGATTGTCGAAAACATCGTCAGACGCTCCGGCAGATGTACCAGTCTTGACGATGCTGGTGATGATGTCGATTGCCTGGGCAACAAATACCTCTAATTGAACCGAGACCGGCTTGGTGCCTGTGGTGTCGAGGCGGGTCTTGAGGGTTTCGAGTTGAGCTTTGACGTATTGACCGCCGCTCTGGGACTAGGTGAATGTCATCAGCAGCGAGAGGGAAGAACTGAAATGAGGACATACACCGTCCTTCCCACGGATCTTATTCCAATCCGGCTTCCCTTCAGGCCCACCATTGACCAAGAGTCTAATATTGTTGGCCATGTCGAGGGCCGAGCGAGCTTGCATGAGACCAGGGTCGGTCAAGGCTGCAGCATTGCCCTGGGTGGCGACGCCGTTCGGTGCAGAGTTAGGTGGTGGAGCAGGAGCTTGTACCGGAGCGCCAGCCTGGACTTGACTGTTCCCGACAGATGAGTTCTTGAGTGCACCGAGACCAGCTGTCAGGGCCGTAGATCTCATGGTTGCTGAAGCGATAGCGGCATTGCCCGCGGAGACGGCGAGAGAGGTGAGGCTTTCTACAGCTTGCATGCCGACGAGGTCCCATCTGTCAATGAGAAGTAGCGTCAGTGACGAGCAGCTCTGATTATCCGAGTTGAGAGCCTACCCAGTAGGGACGTTCTTGACGGAGTCGTGGAAGTCGTTCTCCGCACGCATGAACGACTACATAGATCATGTTAGACCGAGTACCAAAATACTGACATTCACTCACATCTTTCATCATCTTGTGCGAATCTTCAGCTTGCTTGAGTGTGAGTGCCTCCTGGTCCTTCTGGATCTTGAGAACTTCGAGGTGGACTCGGTTGGCGTCCATCTTCTGCTGATCCGTTCCGACCTATATGACGCATGTCGTCGGCACCCGAAAGGGAAGGCACAGTCCGACTCGACTCACCTTATGCGTACAGGCCAGAACCATCTCCTGAGCCAGCCCAGCGAGCTTCTCAAAGCCGCTCTCGCAGTCCTTTGCGGCCGTCATGCAGATGTTGGCGAGCTGGAGAACGCCATTGATTTGACCGCCGAGATAGGCTCCCACTTCTTGCGGAGACGCCTTGATCACGGTTTGCACGGCAAGCTTGATTTCGTCAGGCATCTGCGAAGAAGCGTTCTGAATGCGCGTCATGTTCTTGTGTGCTGCTTCGAAGGCATCGTAGCCGTTGCCGACCCTGCAAGTAAGGAGCAACGTCAGAATCTGCAGAAAATAGAGTGAAGAGAACGCGGTACATTTGCATGAGGCAGGTCTTGAAACTGTCGGGGTATGTAGCGTATTTCCATACGATAGGAGGGCTCTTGTCGTTGGGGTCGCGTTCGGTCAAGAGAGCTGAGTATGTCCAAGAAGGTCAGCACTGCTCTGGTCGAAGTGGATGACGCAAACTCACAAAAGTCGTCGGTGCTGGAGGCAATGATCAGGATAGACCCGAGGAGGGCAATGGACAGTGGAGCGGGCTGAAGGAGGTCCCCCCAGTTGGTGTTGCACCACATACTGTGAGCGATTGTCAACCCTTGTCAGCCGTCGATTTGCAGAACGGTACTCACGTCATCCAGCTATCTTCATTGACCTGCTTGCCCGATGAGACAGAGCCGATCGCCTTCTTGGCAAGGACGAGTTCGTTGTTCGACATGATGAGATGCGAGGTGCGTGTAGCTGACTGCTGGAGAGTGTGGGTTGGACTGACTGAGCTTTTTATACGCAGCCCCGTTAGCCAACTCTGCCGAAGCGTGCCGCATCTAGAAAGGCACATACCAAATGACCCAACCAATTTGGGAAGTCATGCGGGTAGGCCGACGCTAATGTGCGCAGCTTCGCCGCAAGTCGCGACCGCTACGACCTTGGCTTACTTAACCCCGTTCTAATTACACAACAGAAACGGGGTGATATTCCGGACAGGTACATCCCACGGAGTACCTTGAATTTATCGGAGCATGCTTCGTGGTGAAGCATTCAGGAGCTATTGACGGGGCACCCGGCAGGATGAACCGTGTATGTTCCATCTTACTGCATGAGTGTGACATGAGATGAATTCCCCGTCCATGCGACATGCACTCTCTATCAAAAATTGGCTACATTCGCGCTCAATTTGGATATTGTTATGTTCATGGGTCAGGATGAGACATCCACGGCTCATCCTGTTGAATACATTGTCAATAGTACATGGATGTCTCGCCGCGAGACATCCTCCGATCATCGGATCACCACATTTGTGTCCCGCCCAGCACGTTCTGTGTGCTGGGGACCGGTGAGGGGGAAACCCGGTACCGGTTGTAAATACTCCTCCTCCTCCGATAAATTTAACGTGCTCCGTGAGATGGCCCTGTCCGGAATATCACTGTG
>Ga0247815_10001744_pt1 | contig 16501 bp, 17 predicted proteins | sample UWRJL194509B1_FD_181014 | JGI IMG/M metagenome (GOLD analysis project Ga0247815, IMG submission 181014) | Plant litter microbial communities from Arlington Agricultural Research Station in Wisconsin, United States - UWRJ-L194-509B-1 | ecosystem: Environmental > Terrestrial > Plant litter >...
TCGACTTTTTTAGTGAAGACGAAAAAGAAAGCCTGTATTATAACATCGGTATGGGTGCTTTGAAATACTTCCTGCTTAAAGTAGAACCTAAAAAGCGGTTGTTATTTGATCCTGCGGAATCAATCGACTTCCAGGGGAATACAGGACCATTTATTCAATATACACATGCAAGGATCAAATCATTGCTGAACAAGGCAGGATTTGAAGAGGGCGTAACCGTAGACAACCACATCAGCCTTTCAGAAACTGAACTGGAGATGATTATTTTATTGGCGAAATATCCGTCAGAGATCACTTCGGCTGCCAAGACCTTTAGTCCCGCAAGTCTGGCCAACTATATCTACGAAGTCGCCAAGATGTTCAATAAGTTTTATCATGAGATTCCGCCTATTGTGAAGGAAGAAGACCAGCAATTGAAACAGCACCGGTTGAATTTGAGCTGGGTGACTGCGAATATCCTGAAATCGGGTATGCGCATTCTTGGTATTGAAGTTCCTGAAAGGATGTAAGTTTTGTATTAGACACGTAAGTGTTCTAACTCAATCTGCCACCATAGCGCATAAAAAAACCGCCTTTTCGAATTGAACAGGCGGTTTTTTTGTTTTATCAGCTTAGCCTTTTTCTACACCGGCTTTAGTTGTGATATTATCTTTTCTCCTAAACCCAGGGAATTTCATCGGACTTTTAGTCGGCCGTTCGTCACCGAATAACACGCCCCATTGCTTAAACATATCCGTTCTGTCGAAGATTACTTTCAGCACCGCAATCAGCGGCATGGAGAGGAACATTCCCGATACACCGGCCATACTTCCGCCCACGATTACCCCCAGGATCGATACAAAGGCGTTGATCTTCACTTTAGATCCTACTATTCGCGGCATCAGTATATTATTATCCAGGAACTGAACACCAGCAATTACCGCCAATACCGTAATTACAGGACCTAAGGTTGCCGAAGCGGTTAGCGTAAGCAGCACACCAATTATATTTCCCAAGAGGGCACCAACGTATGGAATCAGGTTTAGGATCGCAAAGATCACCCCAATCAGCAAAGCATGCTTAATTCCCAGTAACATCAGGATCCCGCCCAACAGGATTGTCATGTAAGTCACCTGGATCAATAAACCTACCAGATAACTTTTGATAATCGATTCCGTTTCATAAATCGCGTCCTTCACTTTAGGGTGGTCTTCAGTCTTGAACCACATAAAAATGAAGCGTAACAATATATCTTTATAGAACAGCAGCAGGTAAATGTAAATAGGGAGTAATCCCACAAATACAAACACTGAGCTTAAGGTAACTGCAGCTCCACTTGCCATTCCGCCTGCCATAGAGAGCAGGTCGTTACTCTTTTTATTGATAAAATCTATTTGTTCTGTCGTTGAGTAATGGCTTACACGGCTGATCCATTCGCTTAATGAATGCAGGTGTAGGGATACATTCTTTTTAATCTGAGGGAAGTCCTGTACCAGCGTACCTACCTGCGAAGAAAAGAACCAGGCGATAGCCCCTACAAATATCACCACCATCAAAATAGGAAGTACGATAGCCAGTGCTTCGGGAACTTTGTATTTCCTTAAGAAGCGGTAAATTGGCACCAGCATGATACTGATGAAAAATGCCATCAGTACGGGCATAATAATGTCGCTCGCTATCACAAACAGCGCACCGATAAGCAAGAGGCCTAATAATTCAATCGACCTTTTAACGGTGAGAGGTAATTCCTTCATATTGTAATGGTATTGTTAAGTTTGTAGGGTTAACCCTTAAAAGGTTGCAAATGTTTGGGTAGCTTTGCCTATTCTTATTTATTAAGCCTGTACAAATGATAACAAACGAGACAATAGTAGCCTTATCTACCCCTCCTGGAGCGGGTGCCATCGGCGTGATCCGTTTATCGGGGAAAGATGCTATTGCTATTACGAATTCGGTATTTAGCGGAAAAAATTTATTGGAGCAACCTACACATACACTGCATTTTGGACTGATCAAGGATGGCGACATCGTAATCGACGAAGTGGTGGTGAGTCTTTTTGTAGGACCAAAATCATATACCAAAGAAAACGTGGTGGAGATTTCCTGCCACGGCTCAAATTATATTATTCACCAGATTATCAATTTGCTGATCAAAAAAGGTGCTAGTGCGGCCAAGCCAGGAGAATTTACGTTACGTGCATTCTTAAATGGTGCCATGGACCTTTCCCAGGCAGAAGCTGTAGCCGATTTGATTTCATCTGATTCACAGGCGGCACATAGTGTGGCGATGAACCAGCTGCGCGGAGGGTTCAGTACTGAGCTGAATGTGTTGCGCGAGCAACTGATCCATTTTGCATCAATGATTGAACTGGAACTCGATTTCTCTGAAGAGGATGTTGAGTTTGCTAACCGCGATCAGTTGCAGGAGCTAATCAATAAGATCACCTTGGTGCTCAACAAGCTGATCCGTTCTTTTGAACTCGGGAACGTGATCAAGGAAGGGATCAATACGGTGATTGCCGGAAGACCTAACGCCGGGAAATCCACCTTGCTGAATGCCTTGCTGAATGAAGACCGGGCGATTGTAAGTGAAATTGCAGGTACAACCAGGGATACCATAGAGGAGGTGCTAAACATCAATGGGATTAACTTCCGTTTGATTGACACCGCAGGTATCCGCGAAGCTACGGATACGATTGAAGCGATTGGAGTGGAGAAGACAATGCAGAAGATTAGCCAGTCGGCCGTTTTGGTTTACCTGTTTGACGTAGTTAACCTGACAGCACGTGAAATCCATGAGGATATTTCAAGCTTGTACCGTCCGGGATTAGCTTTTGTTGCGGTTGCAAATAAAATGGATTTGACTTATAGCGATAGGATAAAGGAACTGGATTTGCCTTTGGATATCCAGTTTACTGCTATCTCTGCACGTGAGAACTATGGAATTGAATCATTGAAGGAATTGTTGTATAGCACCGCAGTAGGGGATAAGCTGTCTGAAAACCACACGATGGTGACCAACATCAGGCACGTGGAAGCACTGCGGAAAACGCAGGAATCGCTGGCCAGTGTTTCCGAAGGTTTGATCAATCCGGTTACTTCGGAGTTTTTAGCGATAGATATTAAGCAGGCGCTTTATTACTTGGGTGAGATCACTGGGAAGGTGACTACGGATGATTTACTGGAAAATATTTTTAGTAAGTTTTGTATTGGGAAGTAGGTGTTGTAACTGATTGATAGGATTAGATGAGTATCGTAATACAATTCACTAAACTTTCGGGTAATTGGTGTAAAGGTATATAGGTGTGTCTGTTACGTCTTACGGGTTACCGTGATCCTATAATGTAAATCCCCTCATATCGCAATGGAGTTTTGATTCGCATATTTTAATTAATTTGTAAAGTTCCAGTGAATCTAGCTATCACTAGCTACCTGCACCATCTACAATATACCCCAAGTGCGAGCAAATGTGCTTTTCAAGATTGCTTAGCCAACCCCGACTAGGGGAAATCAAAAAAAAGACTGTCTTTCAATAGACAGTCTTTTCTAATCACTAACATGTATTGATTTCTATGCATTCAATACCAAACCTCTGAGTTCTATTTCAGATTGGGCCTCTATTTTTTTCTCCTTATATAAAAAATCATCCATACCCACACTCAAGTCTTTGAGTACCTGAAGATTTTCTTCTTCTGTCAAAGAGAATGCCGTAGATTGTGCGATGAGTGCTTCAAGTTTCAATTCGTACTTGCTTTTTTCTTTATTCATAGAGTGATTCCTTTAACTTAAATTATCTGTATATGAATCAAATGGATTAACAAAGATATCGAATCCTTTGAAATTTCCAAAGTCTTGGACAAAAAATGTACCATTTGTCAAGCCCGCCAATATAGCCATATTACTAAAGATACTCGAATCCGAGTAGGGTTCGGTCGCATCCTGTATATAAAGGTCATTACATTTCCCTTCCAGGAAAGATTCTACTGTACTTACTTCAGCAACCCAGATAAATTTCGGCATAGAAAGCTTGAGGATCATATCTTTAACCAAATCATTTAATCCCCTGTTAAAAGCTATATATTGTTTATATGATCTGGTCGAAGCCAGAAAAATCTTTAACACACATTTCTCTTCCCTTTGAATTCCGAAACGGTCATGATCTAGCATATTATAAAAATTCTTGCTCGCTTTAGCTGCATCCAGATAGACTTTGCTATGCAGGGGGACAATGATATTGGTAATCTCGCAATCATGCCACCTTTGCTCAGTATAATAGGAAGCGCAAGGTTTTTGAAGGGTTGTAAGCTTGTAAGGTGCATGGTTATCGTCAATGAAAACATACTTTTTATCGATCCGATTAAAATCAATGATTTCAGCCTTACCCATTTTTTTATAAACGTCATGATTGATCACAGCATCTTTATCTTCCTTTTCTCTTCCGATAATATTTACAGCATGTCCCAAGGTATCATTTTTCAAAACCCCAACCACCGGAATTCCAGACTCGACATAAGTTCTAATGATATAATACATATCAAATTCAGAATCTTCACGCTGCAATTGAGAATGGATCATCGCCCCGAATCCAAACTCCCGGATTGCATAAGTAATCTGTTCAGCAGTCAAACCGTCCGAAGGTAATAGTCTTTTATATGAAAAACTATGCATGGCCCTTGTAATATGGGTGAGTAGAACAGGCTTATATTCAGGGTACTTATTTCCGAAATATTCAAATAAAGACCAAACCGTTGTCTCTGCACAGGTCATCGTCTGTGTATCCTGACTGGCATGTGGAAAGGAAGCGATCTTTTGTTTAATAGAAAATACCGAAGCGTTTACTTTTGCCAGACAACAAACGAAGTTATGGTCACGCATCGCTTTAGGCGATATTGAATTCCTTCCAATAATTTTTGGGAAAGTAGGGCGAAGGATAAGAAAACCAAGATAATTTTTCTGGAATGAGGTTTTAATATCATCTGCTTCCATGTCATAAGACTGGACATTTTCCAGATCTGTCCCGGGAGCAAAAAAAGATAACCTGATACAATCCCTGAAATACTTGTTGAGTTTTGAGGAATAATAATTGTAATAATTGTCCCTATAAATTTTATCTACATAAGGGCTTTCCACAACAACAAGCAGATCCTCGACCATTTCCCCTAGAAAATTCCCTAAGTGCTTTTCAACTGTTGCTTTGGCAACCAGTTCGGTGAGCTTATAATCCTTGACAAACAGGTCAATGATATGGCCACTGACCTCTGCGATATTAAAAAAATCCACGGAAATCGGATTTTTGATCTGATCAGAAATGAAATCGATGATTGAGACGTTATTATTTTTCATATTTGGTAACCAAATATATATTATTTTTTCTTTTTATGAATATCGAGATTACGCTACTAGATGTAAAAAATGCAGATGCTGTCCTGGTGCACCTGTCAAAGGATGATAATCAACTTATTTTTGTCGTAGATAGTGGCCGAGCAAGCCACCATGGCCAGGTTTTAGCCCCACTGGAAGAAATGCTGAGAAAAGCAGGCAAAAAAGCTCCCGATTTTATCATGTGCACCCACTATGATAATGATCATATTGGCGGGATACTTGCGCTAATTGAACATTACAAAGCGCATAAACCCATGGTTTGGATGCATAAAACATCAGAAAAGATAGATATTGAGGCGTATAAAAAAACATTGAAGCTCGCGCGGATGCAGGAAGGCATTTTCCCCAGCGAGAATGATACTTATTTGGGTGGCGCGATGGGACAAGACCAAAAGTATTTCAACCAGGCTATCAAAAACGTGGAGCAAGAAGAAGCAGTGATTAAAAGAATTGGTACGCTGGAAATGGAATGTCAGGAACCATTGGTCGAAAATTTCAAAATTGAAGGCTGGCCGGAAATTACCCTTGTTAGTCCCAGTTTCGAATTTTATCAGCAGCAATTTCCAGAAAAATTCACTGCCGCGGAATTAATCAAGGATGAAGTCTTGGAATTGAAAAACCAACAAGCAGCGGAAAAGAACCAACCGAAACCCAAGGAAAATATTTCAGACCCTTTCGGGGAACTTGACCAAATCAAAAGGTCCAAAATAACAGCAACTAATATGAACAGTGCCATGCTAATGATTGAAAGTCATGGAAAAAAATTTCTATTTGCTGCTGATGCCGGCATTGCGGCTTTCCAACAGATTGATGAGCAAAAATTGACTGATTTGCATTGGCTCAAAGTACCCCATCATGGAAGTGGAAATAACCTCAACGCCGAATTGATCAAAGTCATGAAACCACGGCATTCCTGCATCTCTGGAGGGTCGCTAATTGCTCCGGAAATTGTCGCTTGTTTGCAAGCCGTCGGATCGAAGGTGTTGACCACAAGGGATGACAAGGACATCACCTTCAAAGAAAATCTGGCAGATTCGAATGAGCAGTAGCCACTTTTTGGCTTTCAAATGATTCCTTGACGATCTGACTAAGGTCAGGTCTGCTGTTGCAACTTGGGAGGATGTCGCTACCCGATATGGTCTCTCGCGAAGGGAACGTGAAGATATCGCTGCGGCTTTCAATTTGGCATAGAAATTTGTATCATATTTGTACCACGAACCTTGCAATACTCTGTAAATCAATTGTATTATGTTTTGTATTGGGAAGTAAACCTGCCAAATTACTGATAAATTACAACAATTAAATAACCCATCGTTAGTAAGTTATGTTGTTTTCGCTTGTCAAAAGTCCTGGATTTATGCCCCTGTTTTTCGTGCTTTGGGTGCTCAGGTGTTACTCAAAATGAGTTTTTTCTGAACGGAAACTTGATCCGATGTGCCAGATACAACACCTGGGTAATGGACGTTCTCCTTGTACTGCATGTGCACATTTTAATTTTCTGTGGTTACTCGTAGGATCTAAAACAACATTCCCCCTAGCGAATGGTATGAATATATAATTTGTTCGATGGATTGGTTCAAAATTTGCACATTCTGTAGATAAAAACACTAATGTTTAGCACTGGTCTAAATTTTATCTAATCATTAATAGGCATCTAGTTAACGAATTTTGTGTTCGAAAAAAAGTTTTGCAACAAAAAACAAGATGACCGGTCTAATCAACAGTGAGCAACTTAAAGGATGAACAATTTAGTGACCAACACCTGGTAACAGCTGTGTTAAATGGCGACCGCAATGCTTTTGGTTTGATCATTAAGAAGACAGAGGGGCTGGTTGCGCAAATGACGTTCAAGATGATCATCATCCCGGGTGACCGTAAAGACGTTGCTCAGGATATTTATTTGAGAGCCTTCAAAAATCTTAGTGGTTTTAAGTTTCAATCCAAATTATCTACCTGGATCGGTCAGATCGCTTATAATACTATAGTGGACCCCATTCTTAGGACAAGAATGATATAATATTAAGTTTTATTGTTGTTATTACGGTGTGGGAATGTGTGTAAACTCGCAGAGTTTTCCATATTTCCACACCATTTTTATGCGGCCTTCAAATAAATTTCTGAGGGCTTTTTATTATTCAAACTCTGATGGTGCCTTTCTTTATTATAAAAGTTGAACCATCCCTGCAAGCCCTGGTATAAATCATGACCATCAGTAGGTGGATTGAGATATACGTATTCATATTTTAAACTTCTCCAAAGTCGTTCTATAAAAATGTTATCAGTGGCTCTCCCTTTTCCATCCATGCTGATCAAAATTCCCTGATCCAGTAGGAGTGCGATGTAAGCATTTGAGGTAAACTGACTTCCCTGATCACTGTTTAAAATCTCCGGTTTTCCATGAACAAGGATGGCTTCTTTTACAGTCTCGCATATCCATTCTACCTCCATCGTATTACTTAAACTCCAGTTAATGACAAAACGACTATTCAGGTCTATGATAGCGTATAATAAAATCCACTCCGGTGAATGGATAGTAATTCGCATTGACGCTGAACACAAATGCTGCTATGGGCCGTATCGATCAATTTCCTTCTCTCCATGACGCTATAGTTTAACGAAGCTTTTTTTTTAGCCAATCATTCTCGACTTTCAGTTGTCCGATTTGAGAATATAAGGTATCCATCTGCTTTTCAGTCTCTTCTTTACTGCTTTCCGATGAGCCTTTATCAAAAACTGCACTGCTGTTTTCCAGAAACTGTTTTTTCCACTCCGTGATTTGAGTGGGATGAACCTCAAATTTTAAGGCGAGGTCTGAAATGCTTAGACGCTCTTTTAGTGCTTCTAATACGACTTTGGTCTTGAATTCTGCTGTAAATTTCCGTCTTGAGGTACCCATAATTTAGTGACAAGTTAAGTGTTTTTTTACTTTTTAAATCCTTGTCCCAATTTTGGGGTCCATTATAATGCTTGGTACAGCCAGATTACTTAGGACAATGATAAAGTCAAATACACTAGTATATGATGGGCTACTAAAAATGAAAAACATGATAATAGAAAAAATTAAAACAAAGCTAAGACTATCTTTATTGCTCTCTACGGCTTTAATTTCGTTATATTCTTGTAATGGTCATGGTAAAAAAGGTACTGCTGGTGGGGTAACGTATATGAATTATAATGTTAGGGAAAAGGACACTACTTATCTGGATATTAATGGCAAAAAGTACAAACATTTAGGCTCCGTTCCTGACAGTTTACGCACACCGGATCAGCAAAAACTAATCAATGCCATTAATGATGTACTTCTGAATGGTGTAGTCGTAGAAGATAACAAAGAAGTTCTAAAGTTTAGTAAACAAGAATGCCTGGCTAGAGGTGTAAATGAACATTATTATGAAGAATTGCAGAATAATATTCGTACAAATAATTCTTTTAATGAGGCACACGGTAATAAAAATGTTGCTGAAATGAAGGCTAGCCTTGATTCTCTTTTAAGACAATTAAAAAGGTAGCAATACTGTTCGTTGTAAAGTGTTAAAGGCTCAACGATGCGGATATACTTCGATAAATCTATATTGTCCATTTCCGTAAATGCTAAAGCAAAACCATATCGGTTTTGCAAGCCGCAAATGCCCGGTGGGAATTAATCATCATGGTCACAATTGACGATCATAAAAAATTTGAAATATTTACATGAAGGTATATTAGTGTTGGCAAAAGCCCGGTAAAAGTCCAGATAAAGCCATTAAGGCGCATTAATAAACCTGTAGCTAAATGGAAACTTAAAGCAACAAATAAATAACAATAAAGGATAGCAGTCGGCAAAATTGGGGTTAGAAAACTCGATAATTGCCATATTACAATTATTTGGCTCAAAAGTTTAAAGACCTTTAAATTAACTTGATTTAATGATTTAAGTAAAATTGGATTACCAAAATTACGGGTAATAAGTACCTGTTTTAAGTATACACCATTTCTCCAATTCGCCTCATGAGCCTTTAATAGCCCTGACGTAAAATAGCTGACGATCAAAAGCAATGCAAAAAAATAAATAATTATCTTATCAGAAGTGTATCCGGTTAGTGACTGGCTTATCACTAATCCAGTCAGAATTATATTATTCACTTGATCCGCTGCATTGGACATTAGTGAAGATCTAATATAAATCATATAGGTTATGAGGGTAAGAATAACTAACGTTGGAAAATGAAACTCTTCTTTTTCTGAAAGTATATACAAAGGCAAAAGTAGTATCCTAATAATATTAAGTAGCAACATACTTCTTTTACCAAAGAAACATTTAAACCGTTCACTCCTGAACCATACATAAATATTCTTCCTTTTTAACAAATCCCAGGGTAGAAGTCCTTGGGGCGAAAAACAATGAATATTTTTCAAGTGCTGCAAACTAGATAACAAAAGGGATAGACTCAAAAATATTTCTAAGAATTTTATGATATGAGGTGGATATGTAAAATAATTATAAATCATACACCCTACTGTTAAACTTTAAACTCTCCTCACCATTATAAGCAATTAGTATAAAGAATTGAATTTCTCCTTTACCTATTCCGATCTTTGTCTTTGCATCGTTTTTGATAAAATTGAGTAATAATGCAAAATTCATATTGGACTGGTCAGGTCTATTTATAGTACTCTTACACAAGTTGTTTATACATTTTATAATTTTTTGATTTGCATCGATTAATCCAGATTTACCCCAATAGCTCAGTTGTTCCCTATGTATAATCGGAGTTCCAAGGTTGTGATGCATAACTTTATACCTGATCAAGTATGTACCCTTAAAAGGTTTAGGCGAAAATAGATGAAAGTTCGGGAGTAGTCCTAAATGATCACGTTTTTTTAATAATATATTGGTTCGTTCATGGAATTGAATCATTATAATTCCCATCAACCAACAGGCTAGTAAAATAGGTTCTAAGAATTTCATGATACTTGAAATAGCATAAACAATATAAGAATTTATATCATCATAACAAATTGAATTTTAGGACTTTATACACAAAAGTAAGGTCTGTAGCATAATGATTAGATAAAATATTATGTGTAAATTCAATAGAGAAGATTATTACTATATAATCTTAAAAAACATTGAATTTCTTACTTAATGTGACTATGTTATGAAAAAGGAACTTAAAATAAACATAAAAAAATCTACTAAAAAAAATAAACACTTTTTAATGCTATTGCTTTCAATGGGGGGTATAGATGAAGGGGGAGATGAGGATGATGGTGGATTTGACGATGGTGGCTTTGATGACGGAGGGTTTGATGACGGAGGGTTTGATGAAGGTCAGCCAGTTCAATATACAGTTGATAAATCCTCTTATTCGACCGAAACAGACTATGTTGATGATGACCTAAATTTAAGTGATCCAAATGATGCAAATTCTGCCGCTTATGCAGCACCTATCAATTACAGCTTTCCTGTGCATATTGTATATGAAACATTCCCTCTTCTGGCAATAGTTGCACTTGATGTGCTAGATGTAGTTGTAAGCCCAAACAGTCAAACAACACATCACCCAACTAAAGGTATTTTTACCAGAGTACTTACACCAGTAACAACTGGAGCGAGTGGATATTTTATTGGACCTGTAGCATATTGTTCGTGGTCATGGCAATTAAATATCAGATACACCAATGTTACGGAAGGATTCTCCTACACAAGACAAATAAGTGATTCACATTCTGCTGTTATAACTGTACCTTAGTATATTTGTTCGTTTTTTACAACTGATCATCGTATGCCAAATAATAAAAACAAAAAAATTAATCTTGAAAGTCTTCTGGTAGAAAACCTCAAGAAAAATGCAGATATAGTGCACTCAACATCTTTGAGAACAATTAATTCTGCTGTAATCTCCCTTTTTTGGGAAATAGGATCGCATATCAACGCCAATTTGAAAACCAAATTATCGAAGGATGGGGGGAAGTTTGAAATTAGTTTGATCTCTGATTTTTTAATGCCTGTTTTTGGAGCATATTTAACTAAGGATAATCTATTGCTGATGACAAAGTTTGCTGCCCAGTGTAATGAAGCCACGATGAGAGAAATTTCTTATTTTACCAATTGGCAATATGTGCCAATTTTATTAGACCTAGAGTATAATGAGGCTTGGATATATTATGTGCACCATACTCATAAAGAATCTTTAAGCCCGGAGCAACTGCAAAGAGAATTAAAGACACATTCTTTTAAAACCTTGGATAAGGAGAATCCACAAGATAGAATGATCTCCCTAATGCTTAATGAAAGTAAATTATTTCACCAAAATACAATCAATCTGTATTTTGGTGAAATTACACGGAGGGAGTTTCAGCATCTATTTGAACCTAAATTAGAATCTAAACTTAAGTGTGATAGCTTATTGAAAGAAAAAAAACCGGATTTGGAATTAACGTTGCAAATCTACTCCAGCATACTTGAATTTCAGTCAAGGTCTAATTATAAATTGAATTACTCATTCAATGGCTTTTGCTATGATATTGGAAAAGAAATAATACGGGTTACAACGATTTTTGATACTCAGGTTACTGATAGTTTACTAGATCATTGTGTTGCAGAACTTGGCGAAGATTTTCCATCTATATTTAACAGAGGCCACATGTTAGATTGCCTAAAATTTGCAGAACAGTTCAAGGAACGTGAGCAACGTGATAAATTTAAGCAAACAGTTTCCTGGCCTATTATAAAAATTCTTAACAGCATTGATAGTACAGATGTGCAACTCTTTATAGCCGAAGAGGTTTTTAATGAGGGCATAAGTATAGAACAATTGAAAAAAATGATTGCAGAAGGTTCTTTTGATTATGGAAGCACAAATAAAAGTCATTTTAATGAAATCACTGTTAAAAATTCTGGTAAAGTTGAAAAAACTAAAAATAGAAATTCCACATTAATCGTAACAAAAGAAGTGCATGAGCAACGGATAAGTTATAAAAGTGACGTGAATAGGAATATTTTTATTAATCCAGATATATTGAAATTTCTTGAAGCACAATAATCAAACCCACTGGTTATAAAACATAATCTAAAGTCTTAGAGCAACCTTTAGAGGCATTTTTACAAGTCAATAATAATTGATAGGAAAAATTAATTATTCACAATCTCCTTAACTGCGTTGCTGTTAAGGTTTTTTTTTTAATGGCTTCTGTTATTTTCATGTTCTATAAATCAATAAGAATATAATTATCAAGACCGCTCCCTATAATATTTGTTAACCACAAACAATATAATCAATATTAAGCCTGCCAAAATTCCAAGCGCAAGCAACCCGGTCGAATCAATTTTACCAAATGCGCTATATATTTTGTAAGCTGCAAATAGAAACCCTAAAACAAAAGCTACTACAAGTAAATTCCAATTTTTCTGTGAATATTTTTTCATAACAAAGCTATGATCCTGTTTTTAAGTGATAATTTATAAATAACAAGACTGAAGCTTAAGCTATAGCCCAGCCTGAAATTAGATTGATTATTATGTTTAGAGTATATAAAACAACTATTTTCTCCCATGCTTAGTGCTACAGACCTATACTATTGAATGGCAACCATGCGAAAGATTAAAACAGCCTAGTCATTTTTATTTTATTTATTGGTGGCTGATAGATTAGGCTTGAATCTTCAAGTCTTAAATGTCCCTTTTTTATTTCTTCAAAATCAAAATTCCAATGATACAGTAATCTACGTCTTACCTCTGATCCTATCTTTGTCTCGGTTGACATTGTAAGTGATCCAGGTCGTATCCTCCTGAGATATAAAAATTCATCTATATTTTTAATATTATGCAGGATAAAATAGCTGTACAGCAAAAACTTAGTATCATTTCCAAAATTACGCTCTTCGGATAATCTCCCCGCATTATAAAAGGCTCCTCGTCTTATGGCAGATGAGCCATGTAGTAATGCATGAAAGGGGGCTACCTTTAAGGAAGCCATTACATCTATAGGAAATCTAACCGCTCTAATGGTTCTATTTAAGTAATTAAACCTTAACTCATGAGAGCCACATAATTCAGAGTCTTCATTTTGCATATATTGCGCTAATTTGTCAAATCTATCGCTACAAGGTATATCATCCGAATCCTGAAAACATAGTAAATCTTCTTTGGATTGTTCAATCAAATTGTTTCGAATAACGTAAGGACCTGCTGGATTTGGTGCAAATTGATAAAAATCAACATCACGATACTCTGATTTTAGCTTAAGAAGATCATTGCTTACTGCTTGATCAATTCCAACTAGTGCTTTAGTCCCTCTGATCTGGTTTAGAAAATACAGTACACTCTTCAAAAGTTCGTTATCTCCCCTGTGAGGTATGATAATATTGTATAATTCTTCTGAAGTCAACATATCAGTTTCGAAGGGAAACTGCCGTATTAGAATTTTTTTAAATGGTGTTGGCTCTCGGGTAATTTTATCTAATAAATCAAACAATAGGTCTACAGAGTGCAAATTGGTTTTATTGAAAGTCCCAATTAGTTTTTTTAAAGAACCGAAACTACAACTAAAAGAATAAACAAATTCATCTTCACTTGCCGTATATGATGGTGGATTTTTGTAGGGTGTAAGTACAACAAAGGTGGATTTATCACTATTATAAATCTTTTCAAGGGATAAAATTAAGTGGGAAATATTAGGAATGAAATACTGATTGTCAAATTTTAGAAAAAGCAGGTAATCATATTCATTATCATCAAATTCAAAACTTAGTATATCATGAGGATATGTTATAAATTGTCCTTGGCTATTCCAAACAATGACACTATAGTAACTGAAACCTATTTCACCCATGATTTATAAATTCTATTGCTTTCATGAAATGATCAAACAAGATTTATTATTAAATTTTCTTAGTGCATGAGAACAACACATTTGTTGTCTTTTATCATATCCCAGCTGTCTGATTAATAAAAACTGTCCTTGATTAAAAAAATCGCTTTCCTTAAATAGATGTATAGCTCTATTATTTAAAAACAAGCCATTTACATTTGAAAAACATTCATCACGTACAATCACGTAATATTCGAAGGCGAAGTCAACATGCAGAAAATGATTAATTAAATTGAGAATCAGTATATTATACTGATCACCTAAGTATGTTATAATAGTAGTCAGTGGAGCTTTTGAACAAAATTCTATTAGATCGACATTAGTCCTTTTTAAAAGAGAGTGGTAAAAAATAAATGCCCTGTAAAAAGGGTAGGTCTTAAAGAGGCTTTCTTCAATCGAATCTACATATACTCCAAACTGCTTTTCAAAATATATATTTAGCCAGGCGCAAATTATCGCCCCATAACGCGGATCGTCAACATATCCTGTCGTTTGAAATCCAGCTAGATATTCAGGATGAAATCCAGTAAAATTAGCTTCAATAACTAAGTATCTATGATCTTCGGTCAAGGCAATGTCCCATCCTATTAAGGTACCTTGAAGAATTGCATTAGGCAAATGATTAAGAACCCTTGTTACAAAATTCACAGCGTTCTGATGAAAGTTGGTATTTTTTTTTGTAGGCGTCGTAAAATTCAATGCTGGAATTACACTCCTATTAAATGTATGAATCCTAAATTCACGTTTTATATTTATTTTTTTCTGAAGAACGTAATCCTCGTATAGTTTATCCTCATTACTTTTTTGTCTCGCAATACTTTCAAATTCACTTGTTTTATCCCAACTCTTAGTTGTATGTGAGGAAGCACCCAGAGTTTTTTAAGAAAATATCCCTTGTCAAATAAATCTCTTATCTTTTGTTCACCTTCAGATTGTGCTAACAGTTCTGAAAAAGCGAGAGTTTCAGGCATGCATCCAGGATAATAGTGATTGAAAACTTGGTATTGTTTATACTTGTTCTCTAATCTGAATTGCAATACCTGATGTTCATTGACTAACAGTTTTTGTAATACAGCCCTTACAAATAATGCTCCGCAATTGCCCGATAAATTTGTCAATATAGAGGTGTAAGCAATAAGTTCAAATCCTCCATTTCCCCTTTTAAACTTATGAAAGATACTACTTTCAATTGCTATAATGCTTTGCTGAAGATCCTCTACACGTTTCATAACACATTATTTGCTATATTAAATTACAAATCTTAATTACAAGAACGATTGACAAGTGAATCAAAATTACATTAGTATTAAACTGAACGAATTACTTAATAGGCCGGCAACGGTAACCCCTCCTAAAAATCGTACTGTTTTGAAAGCCGAAAATTCTTAAATTTAAAACGGTCTTACACATATGTAGCTTTACAGATGGCAAAAAAAAAAGTTACCCTATTGAAGCTGTCACTGCATGATATTTTCCGAAATGTTTAAACGTTTGATTCTATTTATGTATTTTGAATTAAGTAAAATGATTGTATGAAAGATTCAAGTCGTCTGGAGAAATATATACGACGTGGTGAGGTTTACCGCAGGGAAGATCTTGCTCCTTATTCTGGAGCAATAGATCGTGAATTGGCACAGCTGGTTCAAGACAAGATTTTGTTCAAGCTTCGCAATGGATTGTATCACTATCCCAGATTGTCTGTATTCGGGCAGTTGCCTCCCGATGAGAAAAAATTGGTTAGCAAATTCCTAAAGGATGATAATTTTTTACTTACTTCCCCAAATCTTTATAATAGATGAAGAGCCCAATATCGGTTGGTAATTTGACTGCTGATTTGGTGCGGGGAAAGGAAATTTTTTCTTTTGATTGTTCTCAGGGTACTATGGCTTCTGCCGACTTCACATATCATTGCCTCATCTGCTTCCTGTTCGTCAGGCCAGAGGTTTACTGCCAGCTTCCTTCAGATTCCTCCTCGCGGACACCCTTGCCTTAAGTTAACGTTTCCCACTATCAAGGTACGTTTGGGACTTTCCCCTTATAGTTTGCGCCCGTGCCGGGCGCACCATAAAAAGAGGCTACCACTATGCAGCCTCTTTGTTCATCATCCAGCCTTTCAATAGGATCTCAGGTTTTCTTTATTGTATTCTCCGGGTGTGGGATCTCTAAAAGTCAGCGCTTTTAGATATTGCTGATTCCACCGTCAACAACCAGATCAGATCCTGTCATAAAAGAGCTTTCATCTGAAGCAAGAAACACTGCAGCAGATGCGGCTTCTTCGACCCGTCCGA
>Ga0247815_10001745_pt1 | contig 16499 bp, 15 predicted proteins | sample UWRJL194509B1_FD_181014 | JGI IMG/M metagenome (GOLD analysis project Ga0247815, IMG submission 181014) | Plant litter microbial communities from Arlington Agricultural Research Station in Wisconsin, United States - UWRJ-L194-509B-1 | ecosystem: Environmental > Terrestrial > Plant litter >...
CTGGTTAGGGTTAACCGGTTTAATAAGGTAGTCGGCAATTTTAGAGCCTATGGCGCCCTCCATAATATATTCCTCCTCACTCTTGGTGATCATGATTATGGGCACTGTTGATTTTTTTTCCTTCATCTCTGCGAGCACTTCCAGGCCGCTAAGTCCGGGCATGTTCTCATCAAGAAAAACTACGTCAAAGTTCTCTTTATCAAAAAGTTCTAAAGCATCCTGGCCATTATTTGCGGTGGTAACATTATAGTTTTTTTTCTCTAAAAACATAATGTGGGGCTTCAGCATGTCTATCTCATCATCTACCCAAAGTATCTTGATCTCATTCATTTTATGAGTGAATTTTCGTTCGTAAATTAATCCTGCAAGTTAGCGTTATTTAAGGAATTTTGTGCTAAATTTATTATAAAATCGTAACGCAATTCTTATAGTATTTATGGTAACGCAGTAATATGTTTATCATTGCTTTCAAATTGTAACTATTGCGGTAAACAGGAATAGTTTGTATGCAAATTCCTTATTCCAGCAGGCTGTAAAATTTTTGCTTTACCATTAAAGCTTTGATTTCTTCATCTGTTTCCGGAGCATTTGCATTTGACCTGACATAATTTTCAAACTTAAAAGTATAATTTAGCGAGGGGAGAACTACTGAATATTCATAACTTAAAACACCTGGTTTTGTAAAACCAACCGCTTTATTAAATGCAGTCTGCACTTTAATCTTGCCGAATTTAGCTATAAGTGCAGTTATCTTAAGGCTGTCCCGTGTATCGCAATCGGCTCCAAAGCCGCATCCGTCAACGGTTTCTAATGTATTAAGCGCTTTATTATAAAATTTTTGGATAATGTAAATTTCGGCTTTTGTATTAACTATCTCACCATTTGCAGATGACCAGGCATTGCCACAAAAGCCATAATCTGCCCGTGCGGCCATGTCTAAAAAATTTTCTGCTTTTTGATATTTGCCTGCTTTGATAAAATTTTTAGCCTTTTCTATAAACTTATACCCCTGATCGTAACTGTAAAGCAGTGGTGAGGATTCTGAATCCTGAGCATTACTTGTTGATGCGGCCAGTGTAAAAGCAAGAAAAAATAATTTTGTAAGATTTGATCTTAGTGGCATTTGCTTAAAATTGTGTTTAAACAAATATAATCAAAAAAGGCCCGCAAAAATCTTTGCGAGCCTCTCCTTCAATAACCTAAGTAACAAAAAATAACGTTATTATTGTTTTCCTGGTGTTGTTGAAGTCTTTTTACTTTTATCTTCAGATTTGGCAACAGCCTTTTTTTCTTCTTCTTTCTTTTTAGCTTCGGCCTCCTGCTTTTTTTTGTCGCTGTCATCCTTTTTACGCACATCATCTGCCACCTTGGCATCACGCTCTACCTGCTGTTGGGTTACCGGCGCAGGCTGCTGGTCAAGGCGTTCCTGCACTTGTTGTGCATTTACAAAACTAAATATAAAAAATGCTGATAATGAGAGTAGTACTGTTTTCATGGCAATCTATTTTGCTTATGTAAAACTACGTAATCTGTTCGTAATCTGTTGTCTGCGCAATGTGTATTAACCTATGTTTAACTTTTTCTACAAAAATGCGTTAATAACCCTTACACAACACGTTAATTAGATGCATTTTGCCCAATAACCAACAGCTTTTACTATATTTGTTAAAAAATTTGCCGTCCTGTGAGCGAAATCAACAAGCTTAAAATACTTAATGACCCTATTTACGGGTTTATCTCAATAACCAACCCGCTGATATACGACCTTATTCAGCATCCTTATTTTCAGAGGCTCAGGCGTATATCCCAAATGGGAATGTCATACCTTGTTTATCCCGGCGCCCACCATACCCGTTTTCATCATGCTTTAGGCTGTATGCACATTATGCATAAAACCATACAGGTGCTTAAATTTAAGGGTGTAGAAATTTCTGCCGAAGAAGAAAACGCACTTTGTATAGCCATATTATTACATGATATTGGGCACGGGCCGTTTTCTCACGCTATGGAGCATAGCATTGTAGAGAACGTTAATCATGAAGCCATCTCGATGTTGTTTATGGATAGCTTAAACGAAACTTTTACCGGTAAGCTAACCCTTGCCATACAAATATTTAAAGGCAACTACCACCGCAAGTTTATGTTGCAGCTTATATCGAGCCAGCTGGATATGGACAGGATGGATTACCTTAAGCGCGATAGCTTTTACAGTGGCGTTGCCGAAGGTAACATAAACAGTGAGCGCCTTATACAAATGTTTAACGTTCAGGACGATTTGCTGGTTATAGAAGAGAAAGGTATTTACTCAGTAGAGAAATTTCTTGTGGCGCGCAGGCTAATGTACTGGCAGGCATACCTGCACAAAACCAGCGTGGCGGCAGAGCTTGTGCTTACCAAGATATTAAAACGCGCAAAAGACCTAACACATCAGGGTAAAGAAATTGCTGCCAGCGAGCCTTTACAGTTTTTCCTTCGACATAAAATAGAACTGGGAGATTTTGATGCCATTGTGCTTAAAACATTCTCTTACCTGGACGATTTTGATATTATAAGCGCCATAAAAGCGTGGCAGTTTCATGATGATTTTGTACTGAGTGAATTAAGTAAAATGATCATTAACCGCGACCTGCCTAAAATAAGGATGCAATCTGATAAAGTGGCAAAAGATGAAGTGGTGGTATTGCAAAAAACCATCATGGAAAAGTACGGAATAACGGAAAAAGAGGCAGAATATTTTGTGTTTAGGGGTAAAATAAAGAACCAGGCATACAATAAAACCGATGAACCTATACATATATTAATGAAAGACCGTACTGTGGAGGATGTAGCAGAAGCATCTGACCAGTTGAATTTAAAGGCATTATCTAAACCGGTAACAAAGTATTACCTGTGTTTTCCAAAAGTGCTTTTGGAAAAAGCCGCTATTTAATTTAATTTTATATTTTTGTCGGGATGAAATTTACAGCAGAACAAATAGCGGGTATACTGGAGGGCGAGGTTGTGGGTAACCCAAATGCCGAGGTATCTACACTGGCTAAAATAGAGGAGGGGACTGATGGTTCGTTAACTTTTTTGGCTAATCCTAAATACCTTTCTTACATATATACTACGCAGGCTACTATTACTATAGTAAATAAAACTTTTGAGCCCGAAGCTGAAGTAACAACTACCCTTATAAAGGTAGATGATGCTTATAAATCGTTCTCTAAGCTGCTGGAATACTATAACCAGGTTAAGTTAATGAAATCTGGCATAGAGCAGCCCTCTGTAATTTCAGAAGGGGCTACCTATGGCGATAACCTGTACTTGGGCAGTTTTTGCTATATAGGCAAAAATGTAAAAATAGGTGATGACGTAAAAATATATCCTAACACTTTTGTAGGAGATAACGTAACCATAGGTGATAATACTATTTTATTTGCCGGTGTACGTATATACTCCGAAACCCAAATTGGGGCGGGCTGTACCATACACTCCGGTGCTATTGTGGGGTCTGATGGTTTTGGCTACGTGCCAAACGAGGAAGGCGTTTATAATAAAGTGCCGCAAATAGGTAATGTAATTATAGAAGATAATGTAGATATAGGCTCTTGTACTACTATAGACAGGGCTACTTTAGGGTCTACCATCATAAAAAAAGGCGTAAAGCTGGATAACCAAATACAAATTGCCCATAATGTTGTAATAGGCGAAAATACCGTTATAGCATCTCAAACGGGTGTGGCAGGCTCTACAAAAATAGGCAGCGGTTGTATTGTAGGAGGACAGGTAGGCATTATTGGCCACCTTGTTATAGGTAATAATGTACGCATTCAGGCACAATCGGGCGTTACTAAAAGTATTCCGGATAACGAATCGGTACAGGGTTCGCCAGCCATGCTGTATACCGATTTTAATAAGGCTTACGTGCATTTTAGGAATCTTCCTAAAATAGTGGCCGACGTAGATGATCTTAAAAAACAAACCAGGGAAGTAAACAAAAACGACATATAATGGTTAAACAAACCACAATCAAAAGCGAAATATCGTTAAAGGGAGTTGGGCTGCACACAGGTAAAGAAGTTACCATAACTTTTAAGCCCGCGCCGGTAAATAATGGTTACACTTTTGTAAGGGTAGATTTAGAAGGCCAACCGGTTGTAGAAGCCGATGCCAATTATGTAGTAAATACCCAGAGGGGCACTAATCTTGAAAAGAAAGGTGTTAAGATACAAACATCAGAACATGTGCTTGCCGCTTTTGTGGGCTGCGATGTAGATAATGTTATTATAGAGCTCGACGCATCTGAACCACCTATTATGGATGGCTCTTCTAAATTTTTTGTAGAGGCTATAGAAAAAGTAGGCGTAGAGGAACAAGATGCAGAACGCAGGATATATGTGGTAAAAGAGGTTATTTCTTATACTGATGAAGCTACAGGCAGTGAGATAATTGTTATGCCTGCAGATGATTACCAGATTACTGCAATGGTAGATTTTGGTACTAAAGTGCTTGGTACACAAAACGCGACACTTAAAAGCCTGAAAGATTTTAAAGAGCAGATTTCTGAATCCAGGACATTCAGCTTTTTACACGAGTTGGAAACTTTACTGGAAAACGGCCTTATAAAAGGCGGCGACCTTAACAATGCAATAGTATACGTAGATAAGGAAATTTCTCCGGAGACTATGGAGAATCTTAAAAAAGCATTTGGTAAAGACAGTATTACAGTTAAGCCAAACGGTATTTTAGATAATCTTACACTGCATTACCCTAACGAGGCCGCACGCCATAAATTATTAGATGTTATAGGCGACCTTGCCTTAATAGGCACGCGTATAAAAGGTAAAGTTATTGCTAATAAGCCGGGGCATTTTGTAAACACACAGTTTGCAAAAAAAATGTCTAAGATTATAAAGTTAGAGCAGCGCAATCAGGTTCCTGTATACGATTTGTATAAAGAGCCTCTTATGGATATTCATAAAATAATGAGTATCTTGCCGCACCGTCCACCGTTTTTATTGATAGACAGGATATTAGAAATGAGTGATAGCCACGTGGTAGGGCTTAAAAATGTTACCATGAACGAAGATTTTTTTGTGGGCCATTTTCCCGGTGCACCGGTTATGCCGGGCGTACTTATTGTAGAGGCCATGGCGCAAACAGGAGGTATACTTATTTTAAGTACTGTTCCTGACCCTGAAAACTACCTTACGTATTTTATGAAAATAGATAATGTTAAGTTTAAACACAAGGTATTGCCGGGAGATACGTTAACATTTAAGTGCGATCTTATTTCGCCTATACGCCGTGGTATATGCCACATGCAGGCTAATGCCTACGCTAACGGAAAACTTGTGGCTGAGGCCGAACTTATGGCGCAAATTGCCAGAAAACAGTAATCAACATCTGATATGAATCAACCCTTAGCATATGTACATCCCGGCGCTAAGATAGCCAAGAACGTGGTTATCGAGCCGTTTACAACCATTCATAACAATGTAGAGATTGGCGAAGGAACCTGGATAGGGTCTAACGTTACCATTATGGAAGGCGCCAGGATCGGCAAAAATTGCAATATATTTCCGGGAGCAGTAATTTCTGCCATCCCGCAGGATCTTAAATTTGGCGGCGAAGACTCGCTTGCTATTATTGGGGACAATACAACCGTTCGCGAATGCGTTACCATAAACAGGGGTACAGTAGCATCTGGAGTAACAAAAATTGGTAAAAACTGCCTTATTATGGCGGCTGCACACGTTGCCCACGACTGCCATATAGGCGATAATGCCATTATTGTAAATGGTGTTTTGCTTGGTGGCCACGTAACCGTAGGCGATTATGCCATCATTGGCGGCCTTAGTGCTGTACACCAGTTCATTAGTGTGGGTGCCCATACCATGATATCGGGTGGCTCGCTTTTAAGAAAAGATGTACCTCCGTTTACTAAAGCAGCAAAAGAGCCTTTATCTTATGTGGGTATTAACTCTGTAGGATTAAGGAGGAGAGGTTTCAGCCCTGAAAAAATCCGCGAAATACAAGAAATTTACAGGATATTGTACCAAAAAAATTATAATACCACGCAGGCTGTAAGCATTATAGAAGCAGAAATGGAAGCTACACCGGAGCGTGACGAGATATTGCTGTTTATCCGTAATTCTTCCCGTGGTATCATGAAAGGTTATACGGGTATATCTTAGTATAGCGACGCGTTGATTTGGAAATTTGTTTAATTGAAAGCTAATATCCGGTCAACAAGAAAAAATAAGCAAATTGACAGAATAACAAATTAACATATAGCTAAAATGGCAAGTACATCAGATATCAGGAACGGTTTATGCATTAAGTTTAACCACGATATATATAAAATTATAGAATTTCTTCACGTTAAGCCGGGTAAAGGCCCAGCGTTTGTAAGAACAAAGCTTAAAAGCCTTACTAATGGTAAAGTGCTTGACAATACTTTTTCTGCAGGGCATAAAATTGATGATGTAAGGGTAGAAACTCATAAGTTCCAGTTCTTATATCCTGAAGGTGACCAGTACCACTTTATGCATGCTGAAACGTACGAGCAAATATCTTTACATAAAGACATTCTTGATGCTCCTGATTTATTAAAAGAAGGAGAAAACGTAATGGTTATTATTAATGCTGAAACTGATGCACCACTATCTGTAGATATGCCAGCATCTGTAGTGCTTGAAGTAACGTATGCAGAACCGGGTGTAAAAGGTAATACTGCTACTAATGCTACTAAACCGGCAAAACTTGAAACAGGTGCCTCTATAAACGTACCTTTGTTTATTAACGAAGGCGATAAAATTAAAATTGATACTGCTACAGGTTCTTACCTGGAGCGTGTAAAACAATAATTATGAGAGTCGGCTTTAAGCCGACTTCATTTTTTTGGGAATCAGGCATAGTCATAAAGTGCTTAAATATCCTAAACATAAATATGCAATACGTTAGTACTTACAATTATAAAGCATGAAATTTCCAAACGTATATTCTCTTAAAGCAATTGCCGAAATTATTGGCAGCGAATATGTGGGCGATGATAATTTTCCGGTACATGGCATGAACGAAATTCATGTAGTAGAGCCGGGGGATATTGTATTTGTAGACCACCCAAAATATTATGATAAAGCACTGCAGTCGGCGGCGACGATCGTGCTTATTAATAAAAAAGTAGATTGTCCCGACGGTAAAGCACTCCTTATATCTGATGACCCTTTCAGGGATTTTAACAAGCTTACCAGAAACTTCAGGCCATTTCAATCGTCTGATGCAGCAATATCGTTATCTGCACAAATAGGAGAGGGCACTATTATTCAGCCTAACGCTTTTGTGGGTAATAATGTAACTATTGGTACAAACTGTGTTATACATGCTAATGTTTCTATATACGATAATACCGTTATAGGCAACAATGTAACCATACATTCCGGCACGGTTATAGGGGCTGATGCCTTTTACTATAAAAAACGTGCTGAAGGTTTTGATCAGTTACTATCCGGTGGCCGTGTTGTTATACAAGACAATGTAGGCATAGGTGCTGCTTGTACTATAGATAAAGGTGTTAGTGGAGATACCACAATAGGCGAAGGCACTAAGATAGATAATCAGGTACACGTAGGCCATGATACTGTTATAGGCAAAAAATGCCTTATTGCCTCTCAAACCGGTCTTGCGGGTTGTATTATTATAGAAGACGAAGTTACTATATGGGGCCAGGTAGGTATGGCAAGCGGACTTACCATAGGCGCTAAAGCGGTGCTTCTTGCTCAGTCCGGCGTTAGTAAATCGTTAGAAGGCGGTAAAGTGTATTGGGGAACCCCGGCACAGGAGGCACGCACCACTATGAAACAAATGGCACTTGTAAGGCGTTTACCCGAAATATTTGAGAAGTAATAATGAAAATGTCTCCCAAAGAAGTTGTTCTGGCATATTATGATGCACTTATAGATCCTGTTGGGATTACTATGTATGTGCACCAAAATTTGTATATACAATGGTATAGCACAAGGGGATACATTGAAATAGATAGTAGGGAAATTATTACATTTGCAAGGCAAACAAGAGGTAACTATGCAAGCCTTCGGTTAGAGATAAGCCATATTATAGAAGAAGGAAATACAGTGTCTGTACGGTACACTAACTATGTAAAAACAAAAGATAACCCATATGACGAGATAGTTTTATCGCACTCTATGGCTATATGGGAACTTAAAGATAACCTGCTTTACAGGGGATATGTTATGAGTCATTTAGATTAGTATTACCACTGATTGTACAGAAAATTCTTTAAAGGGTATTGTGCAAAAAATCAAAAAAAGCTTTATGGGTATCACTTAAAAACCCTATTTTTGTATCGCAAATAAGAAAATTAATAAAAAATATATCATGAGTGTTTTAGTTAATAAAGATTCCAAAATAATTGTACAGGGTTTTACAGGTACCGAAGGTACTTTCCATGCTACCCAAATGATAGAATATGGTACTAATGTTGTAGGTGGTGTTACACCTGGTAAAGGTGGAACTACACATCTTGATCTTCCTGTATTTAACACGGTTAAAGACGCTGTTGATATTGCAGGTGCCGATACTACTATTATATTCGTTCCGCCTGCTTTTGCTGCGGATGCAATTATGGAAGCTGCTGAGGCCGGTATTAAAGTAATTATTACTATTACTGAAGGTATCCCTGTTGCAGACATGATTAAAGCTTATGACTATATACAAGATAAAGATTGCCGACTAATAGGCCCTAACTGTCCGGGTGTTATTACTCCGGGTGAGGCTAAAGTAGGTATTATGCCAGGCTTTGTATTTAAAAAAGGTACTGTAGGTATTGTATCTAAATCAGGTACTCTTACTTACGAAGCGGCAGACCAGGTTGTTAAACAAGGCCTTGGTATTACTACGGCTATTGGTATAGGTGGCGACCCAATTATTGGTACTACTACTAAAGAAGCTGTTGAATTACTAATGAATGACCCTGAAACTGAAGTTATCATTATGATAGGTGAAATAGGCGGACAGCTTGAAGCTGATGCTGCTAAATGGGTTAAAGAAGATGGTAACCGTAAACCGGTTATTGGCTTTATAGCTGGTGAGACTGCTCCTAAAGGCCGTACAATGGGCCATGCCGGTGCAATTGTAGGTGGTGCAGATGATACTGCCGAAGCTAAAAAACGCATTATGAGAGAGAATGGTATACACGTTGTAGATTCTCCTGCTGAAATAGGAAAAAAAGTAAAAGAGATATTAGGTTAATCCTCTTTATACAATACAAAAAAGTCCCGATATCGGGACTTTTTTTATGCTCGTTAGTAACCTAACAATTGCTGTTTCAATCTTAAGGTAGCTATTTTTTTTGCGCGGTAAGTTCGGCTATTTTTACAATAACATCGGCTGCTTTTTTCATGCTTTCTACTGGTACATACTCATATTTACCATGAAAGTTATGCCCGCCTGCAAATATATTAGGGCAAGGCAAACCCATGTAAGATAGTTGGCAACCATCTGTACCGCCACGTATAGCTTTAATAAGTGGTTTAATGCCAAGATCTTTCATTGCCTGCTCTGCAATATCTATAATATGGAATACAGGTTCTACCTTTTCTTTCATGTTGTAGTACTGGTCCTTAATTTCATATTCAACTATATCACCGCCAAATTGTTTACTATAATTGCGGTTTAATTTATCGGCAATTTTTTTAACCAGTTTTTTTCGCTTAGCAAATTTCTTGCTGTCATGGTCGCGAATGATAAGTTGTACCGTACTTTCTTCTATACTGCCTGTTATACCCGTTACGTGAAAAAAGCCTTCGTAACCCGATGTCATTTCAGGTACTTCCTCTTTAGGTAGTTTCGAGATAAATTTATTAGCAATAAGCATAGAGTTTATCATCTTGCCTTTTGCATAACCCGGGTGAACACTTTTACCTTTAAAAGTAAGTTTAGCACCGGCGGCATTAAAATTTTCATATTCAAGCTCGCCTATCTGGCTGCCATCCATAGTATACGCCCAGTCAGCACCAAAGGCTGCCACGTCAAATTTGTGTGCGCCACGGCCTATTTCTTCATCGGGAGTAAAGCCTATTCTAATTTTACCATGTTTAATTTCCGGGTGCTGTATAAGATATTCAGCAGCAGTAACAATCTCTGTAATACCGGCTTTATCATCGGCACCAAGCAGGGTAGTACCATCTGTAGTAATCAGGGTTTGTCCTATATATTGCAACAGGTCTTTAAAGTAGTTAGGAGAAAGTATAATGTTTTGTTCGGCATTAAGTACAATATCGCCGCCATCGTAGTCCCTTACAATTTGTGGCTTTACATTTGCCCCGCTAAAATCGGGCGATGTATCAAAGTGCGATATAAAACCTATTACCGGTACGTCATAATCTACATTAGATGGTACTGTTGCCATAATGTAGGCATTATCATCTATAGTAACTTCTGTAAGGCCAATGGCTTTAAGTTCGGATACAAGTTTATTGGCAAGGTCCCATTGTTTAGTAGTGCTGGGAGTAGTATCAGAATTAGCGTCAGATTCTGTATCAACAGTAACATAGCTTATAAAGCGGTCTATAATGTGCTGCATTTTTGTGTGTTTAATAAAGCGCAAATTTACGATTTATTTACATTTAAAAGAAGCTTTTAAACAGGAAGCTGAATGGTAAATAAGGCTCCTGTGCCCTGATTAGATGATGCTTCGATTGTACCATGATGCTGCTCTACAATTTTTTTACAAATACTAAGTCCAATCCCGGTACCTTTATATTCTGATTTACTGTGCAGGCGCTTAAATAATTCGAATATTTGGTCGCTATATTGAGGGTCAAAACCAATACCATTATCGCTTAAACTAATTTCTACCATAGCAGGAGTCGAATCTAACTTTTTGCTGCTTAATGTTATAACGGGTTGCCCCTCGTTATATTTTAAAGAGTTGCTTATTAGGTTGCTAAACAGTTGATGCATTTGCAGCGGTATTCCTTTTATTACCGGCAGTCTGTCCTTTTTAATGGTTGCTTTTTTTTCAGTAACCATTAACTCATAGTCAGATAAAACATTGTCCACAACTTTATCAAGATCTACATCTGCAAATTGATTTTCTACAGATAGACGGCTGTAAGTAAGCACATCTTGTATAAGGTTAGACATCCTGTCTGCCGACATAGAAATTTTATCCATATATGTGTGTACGGTATCTGCATCCTTACTTCGCTGTTTAATAATGCTTAGAAAAGTTTGTATTTTGCGTAATGGCTCCTGCAAATCGTGACTGGCTATATAGTTAAAAGATTCGAGGTTTTTGTTAGATTTTTCGAGTTCTTCATTTTTTTGCTCCAGCAATTCATTTAGAGAAACCAGGGTTGCAGTACGTTCTCTTACTTCCTGCTCCAGTCGGCCGTTAAATGCATTAAGCTCTATTTCGGCTTTTTTACGAGTAGATACATCGTTAAAAATTACAGCTACCTTATTGTCTTTTTCTTTAGTTAAGGGAAATGCAGATACCTCATACCATCCATTTATAAGTACAGCTTCCTGCTCAAAAGTTAGCGGCTGCATTTTTTTCGCAATGCCGCCATACAGGTCAAACCAGTGTTGCTCCTGGTGCGGGTTTAAATCCTTAATATTCTTACCACGTACGTCTGTAAGGCCGGTCTGTTTTTCGAAAGCCGGATTGTAATCAATAAAAGTATAATCGTAGGGAAGGTCATTTTCGTCGAACAATACTTCTATAATGCAAAATCCCTGATCTATAGAGTTAAAAAGCGATAAGTATTTTTCCTCTGCTTTTTTTGCAATTGTTATATTGACATCTTCTTCGGCTATGCGGCGTTCGGTTATATTTTCCCAAACCCGAAAAATTCCATCGCCTACCTTCGCATCAGAAACACTATACCACTGGTATACACCATTAGTATCGTTATTTAATCGTTCCCAGTTGTTCGTTACCCCTGTTTCAACCACTGCTATCATTTCCCGTAATTGTTCATGCTGGTCCGGCCGTATCGTTGTATAACGTTCTCCGGTTACATCTTTTCCTCCAAAAAAAGCAAGGCTTGCAGGGCTTAAAAGGGTAAATTCAAAATCAATGATAACATTATTGGTATCTCTGATTGCAGTAAAAACTATTGTACGGTTATTAGGGGCATTAAAAGCAGCCTTCAATAAGTGGTTTATACTTGTTTCGGTTTGAGTAATTCCGGGAGGGGTATTCATGCTATATAATAGGGCAACTTAGTAAATCAAAAACTCAAATTTAATAATTATAAATTTAAGATTTTGTTAATTAAGATATTTCGGTGCTTACAAATTTGCTATTGCTTTAATAGATAAATTTTGCACCTAATGCACTAATTCAGTTTTAACTCAGCAGCAATTTTAGCAAACACTTTTTCCCAGTGCAGCCTCATTTCTTCACGCTGAGATTCATCAGCAAGTTTTTCCTGGTGTATACTTATTGTAGTGCCGGTTTTTGCGGCCATTATACGCATTTGTAAGGTAGATGTGTTTTCCCAGTCTTTTCTTTTGTAAGTTAAACGTGCATGCGATAGTTCGTTATAAACACGTACACATAAATAAGTTCCTGTTTTAGTGGTGTATTCTTTACCTTTTCGCCATACAGGTACGCCCTTGTAACCCAGCCAAAGCTTAATACCATCTGTTGAGAATATAAAGTTCCATGCCTCGTGCAATGATATTGCATAGGTTTTGCGTACTCCTATCTCGTAGCCCACATCTTTGGTAAGTCCTACAGTATTTTCCATAGTTAATAATTAAATCCCATTTCTTTTATTCAAAACCTGCATATTGGGCTTATCAGTCACAATCAGTACTTCTCAATTTAAATATAGTTAAATTCTAATTATGCTTCAAATTTAGTCATTGAAATTAAATATCCAAATAATTTTCATAAATGCAATTATAATTTATTGTAAATTATTGTTTGCGTAATTAATAATGTAACAAAAAACCTATTTTAACAATTTATATAGTGTTGTTTCATAGTATATTAAAGTTACTCAATGCAATCTCAATTTCAAATAATATTATAATAACATTAGCTTTAAAAGCACTGTTAATGTACAATTTTATAATATGATTTTTTTGCTTTTTTGCGAATAATAAGATTTATAGTGCAAACATTTATTTATACAGCATAATAATTATATTTTTGCATTACAACACAACTAACTATGTATAAATCGCTCATTCGTCCATTGCTCTTTCGTTATGATCCTGAAAAGGTACACCACTTTACCTTTTCATCCATCAGGTTCTTAAATGCCATACCGGGTTTTTCGTCGGTTTTCAGGTCAATATATGATGTAGAAGATGCACGTTTAGAGCGCGAAGTATTTGGGCTAAAGTTTAAAAATCCTGTTGGCCTCGCTGCCGGACTTGATAAAGATGCTAAACTGTACAAACAACTTGGCAACCTAGGGTTTGGGTTTATAGAGATAGGTACATTAACGCCAAAACCGCAGGACGGTAACCCTAAAAAGAGGCTTTTCAGGCTGCGTAAAGACAGTGCCATTATTAACCGTATGGGGTTTAATAATGGTGGTGTAGTGGCTGCTGCCGAGAGGCTTAAACACAACCCAAAAGGTAAAGGGCATGTGCTTATAGGCGGTAACATAGGTAAAAACAAGCTTACGCCAAATGAAGATGCCGTAAGTGATTACGAAATTTGCTTTGATGCTTTATACGATTATGTAGATTATTTTGTGGTAAACGTTAGTTCGCCCAATACACCTAATTTGCGCGAACTGCAGGATAAAGAACCGCTTACTAAATTATTACAGACGCTTCAGGATAAAAACGCAGGCAAGCCAAAACAAAAACCGGTACTGCTTAAAATTGCACCCGACCTTACCGATAGCCAACTATTAGATATTATAGATATTGTAAAAACTACAGGTATTGCCGGTGTTATAGCTACGAATACTACAATATCCAGAGAAGGGTTACTATCTGAAGATAAAGACGAAATGGGTGGCCTTAGCGGTAAACCACTGGCTAAACGTTCAACAGAAGTTATAAGATTCCTGTCTGAAAAAAGTAATAAGGCATTCCCGATAATTGGGGTGGGAGGGATACACAGTGCCGATGATGCTATAGAAAAGCTGGAGGCCGGCGCAAGCCTGATACAGTTATATACCGGCTTTATTTATGAAGGTCCGGCACTTATTAAGGAAATTAATAAAAGGATCTTAGGTTCTTAGTGACTAAGATTCTAAGTACCTAAGGTACTAAGAACCTAAGCAAATGAAAATAAAAATAATAGAATGCCCACGCGATGCCATGCAGGGCATTAAGGCTTTTATACCTACAGAACGTAAAATTACCTACATACAGAGTTTGCTGCGTGTGGGGTATGATACTATAGATGTAGGCAGTTTTGTATCGGCAAAGGCTATACCGCAAATGCAGGACAGCTCTGCCGTTCTTGCGGGATTAGATCTGTCAGCTACCAAGAGTAAACTGCTGGCAATTATTGCAAATACACAAGGTGCGGAGGCTGCTGTTCAGCATGAACAAATACAGTATTTAGGCTATCCGTTTTCTATCTCAGAGAATTTCCAGATGCGTAATACCCACAAAACAATTGCACAATCGGTTATTACGTTACAGGAAATTTTAAACATTGCCCACAATGCCGGTAAAGAGGTTGTGGCATACCTTTCTATGGGGTTTGGCAACCCGTATGGCGACCCATGGAATGTAGCCATAGTAGGGGAGTGGACCAACAGGCTTGCAGAAATGGGCGTTAAGATTGTTTCATTGTCTGACACTGTGGGCAGTTCTACCCCCGATGTTATATCATACCTGTTCTCGAACCTTATTCCGCAATACCCTGAAATAGAGTTTGGGGCGCACCTGCATACTACACCTAATAAGTGGTTCGAAAAAATAGATGCAGCTTACAAAGCAGGCTGTACCCGTTTTGATGGTGCTATCCAAGGCTTTGGCGGCTGCCCTATGGCTACCGATGAACTTACCGGCAATATGCCTACCGAAAAAATGCTGTCTTATTTTACCACATTCAAATCCGATTGCGGATTAAATTCCCTTAGTTTTGAGAGTGCCTATAATGAGGCTACGAAGTTGTTTAGGGAGTTTCATTAAATTTAATATTAGATCCATTTTGCTTATGCCGGAGTATAAAGTAAATTTATATTATAGATAATAAAAATCTATTGCATACCTGTGATATTAGGTTAGAATGACGTATATTTGCATGCAATTTAACTACAAATTGCAACATGAAAGCACACACAGCTAAAATCATCGGTGAAGGCCTTACTTACGATGATGTTCTACTTGTTCCTAACTACTCAGAAGTTTTACCGCGCGAAGTAAGTATAAAGTCAAAATTTTCCCGAAATATTACTCTTAACGTCCCTGTTGTATCTGCAGCGATGGATACCGTAACCGAAAGTGCAATGGCAATAGCTATGGCTCGTGAAGGTGGTATAGGCGTTCTGCACAAAAACATGAGCATAGAAAGGCAGGCTGCCGAAGTACGCAAAGTTAAAAGGGCAGAGAGTGGAATGATAATAGATCCTGTTACATTACCTCTTACAGCTACTGTTGCTGATGCTAAAAACGCCATGCGCGAGTTTGGTATAGGTGGTATTCCGGTAGTAGATGAAAACGGTACGCTTAAAGGTATTGTTACTAACCGCGACCTTAGGTTCGAGAAAAATGCTTCCCGTTCGATACTGGAGGTTATGACTACAGAGAACCTTGTTACTGCCGGCGAAGGTACTACACTTGCTGTAGCCGAAGGGATACTTCAAAAAAACAAAATTGAAAAATTACCTGTTATTAATGCCGATTATAAACTGGTAGGCCTAATTACTTTTAGGGATATTACAAAAGTTACACAGAAGCCTCAGGCTAATAAAGATAAATTTGGCAGGCTGCGCGTTGCGGCTGCCCTTGGCGTTACTGCCGATGCGGTAGACCGTGCCGAAGCTCTTGTAAATGCCGGTGTAGATGCCGTTATTATAGATACTGCCCACGGCCATACTGCCGGTGTGGTAAAAGTGTTAAAAGAGGTTAAGGCAAAATTCCCGGAGCTTGATGTGGTAGTGGGTAACATTGCAACTCCTGAAGCTGCACTTTACCTTGCTGAAAACGGTGCAGATGCTGTAAAAGTAGGTATAGGACCGGGCTCTATATGTACTACACGTGTTGTAGCAGGAGTAGGTTTCCCACAATTTAGTGCAGTGCTTGAAGTAGCTGCCGCACTTGAGGGTACAGGTGTTCCTGTGATTGCCGATGGTGGTATTCGTTACACGGGTGATATTCCAAAAGCACTTGCTGCAGGTGCCGGTTGTGTTATGCTTGGCTCATTGCTTGCTGGCACAATGGAATCTCCGGGTGAGACTATAATTTTTGAAGGCAGGAAATTTAAATCTTACCGTGGTATGGGCTCTGTAGAGGCTATGCAGGAAGGAAGTAAAGACCGTTACTTCCAGGATGTGGAAGATGAT
>Ga0247815_10001749_pt1 | contig 16484 bp, 20 predicted proteins | sample UWRJL194509B1_FD_181014 | JGI IMG/M metagenome (GOLD analysis project Ga0247815, IMG submission 181014) | Plant litter microbial communities from Arlington Agricultural Research Station in Wisconsin, United States - UWRJ-L194-509B-1 | ecosystem: Environmental > Terrestrial > Plant litter >...
TACGAGGCAAACGTCGACGAGGGGAGACAGGTGGTCGAAGGGATCATGGAGACTGTCTTCAACGCCGTCACACGATTCGCTAAAGAGCGCACAATGTCTAGCTTGCTCGGAGTCTCTTCCGACCAGAAAGACAGCCGAGCGAAGCGGGGAGAAAAAACTAAAGGCTCGCGCTCACGATAGAGTTTTGGCTTCAGCTAGATCTTTCAAGACACGACTGAAGTTGTATCCCTAACATATAATGCCGAATGCGTGATCCTATTGCGTGAAGATCTACAAGGAGGGTGATATGCTGGGCGAGCCACGAACAGGGTATGTAAGCAGCATTATGCGGGGGTTGGCGGGGTCGGGTGCTGTTTCCGCCAGCTGCAAAACACAATAAGTATAGAAACACCATCTCACGACATGGTACGCACTTGTAGATGCGGCTGAGTTGGTACAGACCAGTGCCGCCGACAAACAGGTTCACCTGTTCACACGACGTAAGCAAGTCGAACAGCGACAGGCTGTACGAGCAACACACCGTAGCGAGCGTGTAGTTCACAGGCGTGATGACGAACGCATACCGCACCCAAATGGCACCTAAAATTGAGTTCAGAAGACTGACGGTCATGCGTGCTGGCGGACGGACCGGTTGCTGCAAGCGCAACGTTCTGGCTGACACTCAGCTGCTCTGGCGGACGGTTCATGTCCTAAATCAATGCGTGAGAAGCTGCCAAGTCTCAGACATAAATGCAATATGAACCTTGACTCCTGCCGCGACCAATGCCCACTTCATCATCGGGGCCCAGAAGAACACCGTCTTCGGGCCTGTGAAGCGTGTCAGCAACCTACAATCAAATCTGCAGGCGCAGCGGCGCAGACAGACCCGCGGGGTGGTTTATAAGCTGCTGGAGCTTGGACGTAGCTGCAGTCGTACCGGCGCCTGACATTTTGAAGTCCAAGTTGTGAGTGCGGTCAAGTCCGGCCCGGCGCCATCCTCATCTCGCAACCCCAATGGACCCGTCCGTAGACTCTCGCGACACGTCCCAGCCGCCTGCATCGGCTCTTCACCCCACTGCCTCTTCGCCTGCTGTGCGGACGCGTGCGCTTGACGCGACAAGCACGATACCTGCAGGCCTGCCACGTCGGCCGAGCACCGCGACTTTCAGTGCAGGCGCACTTCTTGACACCCGCGAACAGCTTCCAAAGCATCCGCTTGAGCTTGATTTATCACTGGACGGTACACGGACGCATACACACTTCTCGTCGCTTCCTGCTTCGCCTCTCGACGCGCCACAGGCACCCCTGTTCCCGACCATCCCGCCTGTTGCTGCCGCTGCCTCAGCAACTACCCCGCCGATACGAACACATGACAACAGGAGAGAACCAATTCCGCTCACTACATCTGCATCCGCTCCGAGTGCGCTTGTCACTTCGAATGTAGACAAGGCCAAAGCGCCACCGGCAGGCGGGTCGACTCGGTCCACGACCACTCCATTCACACTATGGGAATATCTACAGGAGGAACTATTGGCTACCGACTTTGACTCGCACCAAGAGATGAAGTGGGAGCGTGTCAGCAACTTTCTGAGTGTCCCCGTTGCAGTTGAGAAGGTGCGTCTTGTGTGGCGCAGAGCGGTCTTCCTTTGGTGTACGCACTTTCTCGCCGTCAGCAATGAACTCTTTATCGTCTCTTGTCATCTTTGAAATGACCGCGTCTCATGGAATTGAATGATTTGGAACGCTGATGCTGACGCTTCCCCCACCAGATTGTCCTTTTCGGTTTCGTCCTCTGTTTCGACTCTTTCTTATACACGTTCACCATCCTGCCTATTCGCTCCCTCATCGCACTTGGACGCCTCATCCTCAACACTCTCCCGGGGAAGACACGACGAGCACCGCTCCCAGCCGCACAGAAAGCTGACCTCCTGCGTTCGTTGTTGTTGCTCGTCAGCATCGCCATTCTCTTGCCTCTCACCAATGCAAGCAAGATCTATCACAGCATTCGAGGACAGGACACGATTAAGCTATATGTGATCTTTAACGCGTTGGAGGTACGTGTGTGTTCGACACGCTAGTCAAATAGTCCATGCTGACAACGTTCGTCGCAAGATGGCGGACAGGCTGTTCGCGTCTTTTGGCCAGGACATTCTGGACTGCCTATTCTCACGGTCCAATTTGATGCTGCTGAGTCATCATGTACCGGTAACCTCGCGAACACTCCGACCTATCAGCTTCTTTATTCTCTCTGTCGTGTACACTGGTGCGTTGCACTGCCCTGTTCTGTCTTTCACCTGCTCACTTGCCGTTCGGCAGTCGGTCACGCACTCGTCCTCATCTATCAGCTCACCGCACTCAATGTTGCCATCAACTCCTACGACCACAGTCTGCTCACTCTTCTGGTCTCGAATCAGTTTGTCGAGATCAAAGGCAGCGTGTTCAAAAAGTTTGAAAAGGACAACTTGTTCCAGATCACCTGCGCCGACATTGTCGAGCGGTTCCAGCTTGCGTTGATGCTCGCAAGCATTGCATTCCGCAACTTTGTCGAGGTCACGGGAAGCACGTTCGACTTTGCCCAGGGGAGCATACTGCCAAAGAGCTTCAAATGGGGGATGGGGCGAAGCGTCGTATGGACCGTGCTTTCGGTAAGCAGATAGTAGAGGGTCAAATTGGTGTGCTGACTGTGGCAAATGTAGCCGGTGATGACGGTCATGCTGTCGGAGGTCGTGGTAGATTGGTTAAAGCATGCGTTCATCACCAAGTTCAATCACATCCGGCCGACTGTATACGAACGGTACATGGATGTGCTATGTCGCGACTTGGCCAGTGGAAGCGCTGTTGGCAGGAAGCGTGCTGTCAAGGTTCCCGCTTTACTCAAAGCACACTTATGGCACAAGCTGATGTTGCATCTTTCAGCACATGTATGTCGACCAGTCGCCGCTTGTTGCCCGCCGACTCGGCTTCGCAGCCATACCAATGGCTGTCCTGAGCGTCCTTCTTGGCGCACAGAGTGTGCATCTGCTCTTTGTTCAATCGGACCCATCGTCTGCGACATCAGAAAGTCCGACACAGGTCACGTGGTGGTTAGGAGATGATGTCTTGCGACGGGCACAGTGGATTGTGCTTGGGATTCTGTTCTGGCTCTGGTAAGACGCTGGAACGTTACTCACATATGTCGGATAACTGAATAGTTCCCAACAGTCTGGTTTTGCTCAAGATTGTCTTGGGGTTGCAGTTGATCGGGTACGCTGCGGCACGACTGGCAGGTGCAGACCGACGCGAGGCAGACGATGTCGTGAATGACTTTGGCCGTGACCCAATTGGCGAGGGTGACGACGAACGGGTGGGTGGCTCTCTTTGTTTGGTCGACTTTATGTTGACGCGTGTTTGTGTCAGCGGTACAACAAGGACTTGAAGACGCTACTGAACCAGCCACGGGACGACATGACACCAACAACCGATATCGGGGAGAACGGGCGGGCGGATGGTGCGCACCCGATACCTGTGCCGAAGAAGGACAAGGAAGGTGCAAAGAAGCGCTTGACATTGGAGGAGCTGACGAGATTCACGATGGTGAAAAGAATATGGTGATCAACGCATACTAGTGTACATACCACGTCAGATGGCTGTATTCTAGGTTTTGCACGAAGAAAAAGTTGGAACATGACCTGACGGGGTGAAGCGGAGGTTGAAACCCGAGCGGAGTGGGGAATGGCCCAAGCACGATTTTCGGTCGGAGCTCCGGAAGTAAAGTGCGACTCGTGCCCTTCCCTTCTTGGTTCCCACATGCTGAGTGCATCTTCGTCGTCCATCGGCATGCTACCTCGTCTGCGCATCTCGCGCACCTCTGTTGCTGAGTCTTCGACTGGCTCGATCATGGATAAGAATGAGCGTGCTGCAGAGAGCAGCGACGCAGATACCAACTCGACAACTACACCGAGACCAAGTGGGCGCATGCCCTCGCCTACACACACACCCGACGCTACTGTGTCTCGGCTGAAGGACCTCCTGAGCAGGAAACCCCAGCTGACGCCTGCTGATATCTCAATGGCAACCTCGTTTGCGTCGCCGGCCAAGCACAAAGGCGCACTCTCATCGCCGTCCGAACACGACTCGGACTTTGAGTCGATTACCAGTGCTATCGGCCAAGGCCATACCAGCTCGTTTGGGGTAACAACGCCGCGGGCTCATCATTCAGACCATCGTGCTAGCCTCAAGGAGCTCTTCCTATCAGCATCCCGCCCTACGGAGCACTCTCCTCCCCGCTCTCGCCGGTCCTCTACCCCAGACCATACTCCAATCCATCGCCCGCCAACTGCTACGCCGCCTATGAGCGATAGCGAAGACATCGATCTTGGCCCAAGGCACCGCGCGCAGCCCCGCGACAAGTCATCTTCCAGTGCGTCCCTTTTTGCCTCACCTTGTCCTTGCACTCCACGCTAACGCATCTTTACGCTCTCTAGTATCGCTCAACTTTTCGAAGTCGGCATCTTTTGATTTGTTGCGCGACTCGATGCCCGGCATGGACTCGCGCGGCACTGGTATCAGTGCTTCGTCCGAGTCGCTCGTGCCAGACCACGTTTCAAATCCGAGACTACCGCCCTCGCCCGACTCACCCTCTTCGCGGCCCTCTGTATCACTTTCGCAAGATACGCCACGACCAGTGTTGTCGCGCAGGCCCTCTTCGCCCATTCGTGACCCCTCTATTGCGTCGCTGGCAAAACGCGGGTCATCGCCTGCGCCGATTGCTGGCCCCTCTTCAGCACCGTTGACCTCGGCGACTCCTCTTATGGAGTCGTACCGGTCATTCAAGCTCAGCAACAGGTCTTCGCCATCGCTCGATAGGTCGGACCGGGATAGCACCTCAAGCGCAATCTTGCCGCCGGAACTTACAACGCCGCCGGCTCGTCCCCGGCGCGAGGTTACGTCCATCGCGGCCACCAAAGCGAAGGAGCAGCAGACTCGTCAAGAAGATGAGCGCCGGCAACAGCAGCTCGAAAGGTTGCGCCAACAGACTTCCACCCCTCCGCCAGCGCAGCGCCAACAGACATCGACACCGCCGCCGGCACAACAACTGCTTGAGCCCGGCACAGCAACTAAAACCCCTCGTGTACCTGGTTTCTTTCCCTTGACGCCGCAACCGCGGGCCAGCCACGGACATGGACACAAACGTTCGCCCTCGTTTTCGCCGAGCGACTTTGGCGCGGCAGATATCCCGTTCAACGCACCTTCGCCGCGCTCGTCACCAAACCCGACCTTGTCGCGTCCGGCGTGGACCGCTATGACGCCGGTTCCGCAAACACCTGCGATTCCTGGAGGGTGGCAGAAGACGCCGCTGGTGTTGAAGAGCGCGCTGAAGAAGAAGGTGCACTGGCATGATCAAAAGCAGGAGGAGAGCGAGAGCGGCCTGCCAGATGATTCGACAGGCCAGCTCAGCTTGCACGGGACGCCAACGCCGCCGCAGCGCATTGGGATTCCATCGGGATCGACGCCGCGCATGACGCCTACTGCACCGCGGTTGCTCGACAAATATGGCCGCGAGCGGCAGTTTGCGGAAGATGGTACGGAAATCATGCTCGAGGATCCCAAACCGCGTCGCAATTCGCCAACGAAAAGCACAAAACCTCCACCGCTCAAGGCACCGGCGCCAGTAAAGATCGAGCCGCGACCGCAATCGGATGCCCCTCTTACGCCACCGATTGTCGAGACGAAGACGCGGAAAGGCCTGCCGCCGTCATGGGATGAGTTGCGGAAAGGTCTTAGCACACTGCGCGAGGAGCTCGACACCGAGACGAAACGTGCGAATGCGACCAACACTCAGCTTTCGACGCCTTCGGACTCGAGCACAGAGACACCATCCAAGGTCGATGCTCTGGCAGAACGTCAACGACGCGCACGGGCGAATCGTGGGCAGCTGAAAGCAGGCGTCGACTCTGCTTCTTCTTGGTTCTCAAAACTTCGCGCTCGGTTTTCTGTGGGCCTTGCGTTCTGGACATGGCCGATATTATTATTCCTGCTGTGGTTTGTGTTCCGGTGAGTCACTTCGGTGTTAAGTGAAGCTTGTCTTTGCTGACTCCGCTCATTCCAGCCTCGCGCAATCGCGAGCTCTGTACATCTACGCCACTTCTTTCTCCGATCCTCTTCACCCTTCTGTGTATCAAGCTGTTTCGACGCGCGGCTGGTTAGCGAACCCGCTGCCAGACGCATGGAGCGCGTTCAGTCCACCTGCTGCAACGTCTTGGTCATTCGAAGACGCCCGGACGACCTGGCTGGGCTTCCTGTTACAACAAGCTGAGCTGTGGCTGCTAGGTGATTCTGCCGGCATGCCCGCTCGCGGATGGACGCCCACATAGGCGAAGCACGACAAGCGGACTAACAAGCGACCTCGATGGATCGACCTCCGCCTCCAGAGCGGCTTCGGCTCGACTTGCGACATCCCTGCATCGCTTGCCAACAGCGATGGTTCCAATAGAACCTGGTGCGCCCGTGGGGGCTTCTGCACGGCGATCTCGATTTGGGTTTTGGCGGCGCCGAGTCTGATCAATCCAGCGTCCTCCGTGGCGCTGGGTAAGCCTCGTCCGGCCCGCCGTTCCCGCTCGCTCGCTTGTACAGATGCTCCCACACCAGTGCACTGGGTTTTATTGTTCCTGTCCTGTCAATGGCGGCGCGGGGATCCTACCAGTCGCACGTGGCGAGGCGTCCTTGCCTCTGCCTATTGTCCTGCCACCGCCGTTCGCCGTCGCCCCTCGACTCGCCGCCCAACCCCCTCGTCCGCATGCTTCGCCGTCCATACCTAAGCTTACAGTTGAAACACTCTTCTCCGCACTTGCGATAGCCATTCCCGCGACTCGCTTCCTTGTCATCTTTCCCCCGTTCGGCTGCCTTTCCTCGCCGCCCGATTACCTTCTACTCGACTCCGCAGACCACTTCCACATACATGCGCATCCCACACATCCCTCCTCTCCTCTCCATGCACTTCCGTGCACATTTCCGACTGCGTGTTCCGCTCCGTTGTAGTATTGTACATTCTCCGTCTCGAACTCTCCATATCCTGGTTGCTCGTCTCGTCTCTTGGATCTCGTCTGCTGCTCCACCGTCTCCATCTTTGCACAAATCTGTGTATGTACGCATCAGTCTCAGCCTTTGTCGTCTCATTCAATCATCAAAGATCCTGCCAGTGCGCAGCGTTCCTCTTGCATATCTCGATGTTACGATAAGTGCAGTGCCCCCGGATTTCGACGCGATCGCAACTGCATGCTGCTACTGGCTAAACTGCGCACTCGTGCCTTCTACCTACTGCAGCCAAACTGCAGCCGCAAAGAACATCTGCTGACAGGGAATTAGGCTTCCGAAAGGATGCGCGGGCGGTGGCGCTGGATGGTCGTCGATCTCTTATTGTTCCTCATGTCATGTCCGTCAAGCGAAGACCTGCGGCCGCTCGGAGCGTGCCCCTGGCGCGTCCGTCGCTAAGTCAGGCAGACGCCCACGCGTAGCAAAAAACTTTGCCTCCAGCTTGTATCACGCGGGTCCCAAACAGAGTGCTCGAGCGCGGCGACATCAATGAAAATTTGAAGACCACGACGAACACTGCGCCTCTTCATAGGACGAGGTCGGTGATACCCTAGACGAGCCAGCATGAAGAGCTAGATTGTACAGAGCAGGGAAGCATAGTGGTTCCTTTGATTCTTCTGAGCGGGTTTGTAGCATGATGGTAGCAATGAAAGCGACAAAGAGTTCGAACAAGCAAATCAAAAAGAGATTGCAACCTAAGGTATAATGGGCAACAGAGGGATTACGAACGAGTGAGCACCGAGCGTGAGTGCCGGATGGAGAGTGGTTGGCGACAGCAAGAGATCGGGACAGGTAGGACAGCAATGAAGGCGCACCCAAGCAAGGAGCAGGGAATCCAACGTGCGGAGACGACGGACGAGATGATGATGTAGTGGTACAGATGTGTGGAGGGGAACGCTGTATAGGTAACCAAACGCCAGGTGAGGTCGGCGACAAAGGACAAGAAAGAAACCGTTTCACAGCGGAGGAAATGCAGTTTGAAAACGGGTGGTGGTGGTGAATGATCACGAAAGAGCAAAGCAACAGAGCAAGATGAGAGGAGCAGAGGCAACAATGAGACGATGAGAAGAGCAGCGTTAGATTCATAAAACATGGATGTCAGCGACGATAATTTTTGCGAAAGCGAGGAGAGCAAGGTGATAGCGACGACGGTGATGAATGCGACGGGTGATGAGGATGATGAGTTGGGATGTAGGTGGCGCAGGACAGCAGAGCAGAAGCAAAACGGGCAATATGGGCAACTACGCCAAAGCCGGACCGGCGCGACGCTTCCTGTTGCGGAAGGCTCCAGTGGACAGCTGGGTACTTACTGCATGAGCGGTGGGCTCAGCAGATACCGGCTGTGAACTGGGTGGAGAGGGCGGGTTGGTGAAAGTGGCGGGCGAAGCAGGTGATGTGGGCGAGGTGAGCGCTTGAGGCAGTGGTCGCGATATTGCGAGGTCGGTCGCGGGCGATCGCAAACTAGCGGCATCATCACTCTCCGGACTGTCTGCCTGGCGTGGATCGAGCGCAGGTACAGGCCCAAAGTTTGCCAACAAGCCACTGACATCAAAGGTCGCGTCGTCTGCAAGGGGAGGGTCGTCCAGCGTCGGCTGGAAGTAGAGGTCGGGCGATTCGCCTAGGAACAAATCGATCGGACCAGGGGTCGGAGCGCCGAGGACAGCGATGTCGTTGGGAGAGAAGTTCCCTGTCAAATGATAAACGCCATCGGCGCCGAGCATGAGATGTCCCTGCGGAGCAAGCAGGTCATGACCTGCGGTAATCCCGAAGGGTTGGTCGCCGACGGCGAAGTATGGCAGTGTTGGGAAGCCAAAGTTGATATATGAGCCGGACAACTCCAGTTGGTTCTGATGAGGCGAGGCGGGGCGTGGTTGAGAATAATGCAAGGAGACATGAGTAAATGAAATGACAGACCTGTGGGAGCGAGAAAAACAGCGGAAGTGCGCCATAGGGCAGTGCATTGGCTACAAATTGAGGCTGCGGAATGAAGGGCAGACCTCTGGGCACGGCAACTGCTGGTGTGGCTGCGAGGCGGGATGACCCAGGCTCGGGTCCAGTGAATGAGAAGTTGAGCGGAAGCAATTCTGGGGGTATGGCTGCTGGGTAGGCCTGCGGCGACAGCGAGTCAGACGCCGGCGAGGGGGACACGTGCCTGTCGGGGCCACGGCGGCGACTGGCGCGCTTGACGCCACCGGCGACCTCCTTCGCCTTTGCCTTTGCGATCTGCTTCTGCTCCTTCTCGCTAGCCATACGAATGACCTTGTCGGCCTTCTTCTCCGGCTTGTACTTGTAGCCTGGGTATCGGCGTGCATGCTCCTGTGCTGCACGCTCTGCAAGCCCGTTGTAGTAGTCACGAACACTGTCCACTTCGCTCTGCCACTTGGCACCGATCCACTTTGAGAGATCCTTCTGAGTAGGCGTCTTGCCCGGGTTCTCCTTGCGGAAGTCGTTTACCCGATCCTTGCGATACAAAATCCATGCGTTCGGGGCGCGCGGTATCTTGTTTCCATTCTCGTCGTGCTGCGTATTGCTGTAGTCCAGCAGAGGCTCTGTCCCTGCATGGCTCATAGATGCAAAGGGTGGCGTGTCGGCTAATTGCTCGTTGTTGTATATTGATATTGCGTTTCCAGAGTGCTTCCCCATTCGTCGTAAGCAGTGTGGTCAAGGCGTGCGCTGGGAAAAGGCGCGCGCGGTGAGAGGCGCGGGCGACCGCGCGGAGAGAGAAAGAGGTCGGCAAGTCGAAGGAGAACGCGCAGGGACGGCTACTGCCGGACCATTTTAAATGCCCCCGGCAAGAGTCCAGTGCCCAGGGTATGCAACCGCAGTTCCCACGGACATTCCCGCACGCGCATTTGCCACAATCTCAGGATAATCGGGCACATGAAATGAAGTTTGAGCGCAGCAACGATCAATGCATACAGATTTCGGGGAGCTAACGCGATCTCGAGTACGTATACGGCTACACCTGCCTTGGCGGGAAGTTGGATGAGAGAGGGCGGGAAGAAGACTGCGGGGAGAACGACGGAACGAGACCCTGGTGGTACAAGCCGACGGCGGACGAACGAACGCTTGAGGACGACAATCGACACAAACTACAAACGCTCCAACACACGAGTGCATGATCAGACGGGAACGGATGTGGGCACGGGCACGGACGCGCGGTGAGCAAGAACAGACCAAGGACACACGATTCATGCGAACCGAACACACACGGAACGAATGCGGCAGGCAACGGTGAATGGACAGAAAGGAACCAGGGTGAGACGAGGACGAGGGATGGCAGGCCGTTATATACTTCTCGAGCAGGAAACATCGCGGGACGCTTGAAGGCTCGGACTTGGAGACACAGTCAGGGAGCATGAACGAGACGAGAGAGAGGACGAGGACGATCGAACGGTTGATGTTGCGGACAGACTGAGGATGAGAGGAGATAGAAACTAGAAGGACGCTCTTCGAGCCCGCAGGCTGGGCAGAGAGGAGCGAGTTGCTTAGTAGCCTTGCTGGCCACCGTAGCCAGACTGGGCGCCACCGTAGCCGCCTGCCTGGCCACCAGCCTGACCGCCGTAGCCACTCTGTCCACCAGCATAACCTACGAAAAGTGTCGGTAAGAATGATCCAGTCAGGCGATACAGAAGAACAAAACGCACCACCCTGGCCACCATAGCCAGCCTGACCGCCACCGCCATAACCAGGCTGGGCACCATAGCCTACAATGAGCGCGTCCCGTTCAGCCAACCTAGATCTCATGTCGCTGGACCATGGAACACTCACCACCAGCCTGGCCGCCACCGTAACCGCCCTGGCCGCCATAGCCGCTCTGGCCGCCATATCCACCCTGGCCGCCGCCGCCATAGCCGCCCTGGCCGCCGCCACCGTAGCCTAAAGATAGTCTCAGTGATCAAACCTCGAAAACGACAAGGGAATAGGTTGCTGACCACCCTGGGCGCCGCCGCCGTAGCCACCACCGCCACCATAGCCGCCGCCGCCTGAGGAAAGAAGAAGAACAGTCAATGTCCCGCCCATTGAGCCGGGAACTGAACCGCCGAACCGCCATAACCACCACCACCACCGTAGCCTATTACACCGAGATCATACAGTTAGGCCTCGAACATACACAGATAGACAAATGCGAGCTCAATCAAAGCCCCGACTCACCACCACCGCCACCTCCACCGGTGGGACGAGCGTTTGCGAGGTTGACCTTGACACGACGACCGTCGAGCTCCTGGTCGTTAAGAGCATTGATGGCTGCATCGGCCTCCTGCGGGTTGCCGTAGGTGACGAAGCCGAAGCCACGAGAGCGGCCGGTGTCGCGGTCACGCATCACAATGGACTATGGGATTTGCCGCCACATCGAAATCGAACGGCGATCGAGCGAGACCCGTTCCGCATCGTCACACAGAGCACAATGCGCATATGGACCACGAATCCAGATCGGATTTTTGCGATTTTGCGATGTGGACAGTAACGCAATAAGTGAGAATAAACGAGAGATGAGACTCGAGCACACAGCGATATGAGAGAGGAAAAGCGCACATCCAGAATTTGACCAAACTGCGAGAAAGTCTACGAAAAACAGAACCATCAATACAGCCATCCAATAGCTTTGTAACTTGTCCCGGGCACGGTCTATGCGGTACGTGTGGAGACGGACGGCACATGGGCACCACAAGCTAGACCGCAACCGGGACCAAAAGCAAATCGCACGAACATCACGCAGAGTGTCATCGGTCGTAGACCAGCTGAGGTTGCTGTAGAAATACTCAGTAAATCAAGTCCGAGAAGAGGGGATAGACGCAGAGATGCGACGCAGATAAGGCAAGTGATGCCCAGCAAGGCGGCGACGAGCAATCGGCGTGTTCAAGGGCTTTGATAAAGAGACTAACCCAACGTAGACCTTGGATGCCATTATGGACAACTGCGAGGCTTATGGATGTAAGGATGTGCAAGAGATGAGATGCCCCGTTCAGTAGAAACCGGAACTGGGGAAAGGGCAAGTCGGAGCATCCCAGACCCCATCCCCCTTTTATGCCCGGCCCCTGATTTGCCTCCGGCCACTGTGCCGGCGCCACGTCCATACATACACCCCTACGCCACGGCTCAACTGCGCGCCTACGTCAATTACGAACAGTGGGGGAACAAACATGTATTTCGTGAGATCGTGAGCGCGGACTAAATTTCGTGCGGACAGGAAATGCGATGGAGTACTATGGCACAAATGCTGAGGAAACCAGACTGCAGAATTTGGGGAGAGACAGAGCGAAAGCTGAAGACGGGGACATGTGGAAGACAGGTGTGACAGGTTGGAATGGAGGGAAACGTCCAGACGAAGACAGTTCGGGCGAACGCGAAACGCCGCGAGGACAGATAGCGAGACGCACACGAGCCATAGGGAGGCCATTTGGCGAGAGCATAAAGTGACCAGACGCGACAGAGACAAGAGGAAACAGCGACCTGATGGACGCGATAGGAAGTGGGGTGCTGTGCAGGCTGCCACCCGTAACGGCGTTGGCAGCGGGCCGACACACGCACACAGACGCACTTTACGACTGCGAGGCATCATCCACCTTGGGGGACGATGTCGGCAGCTCTGGCCTAGGCTGCTTCGGGCGAGAGAAGCTAAGCGTCGTGCGCCGTCTGGCTGGTGGCTTGTCCTCCTTGACGGCGGTGTCCTTGCGCTTGAGCAGTCCGCGGAGCGTGCTGCCAGGCGTCGGGCTCCCGTACGATGGGGTACCGTGCGTCACATCCTCGGTGCTTGCAGACGGGCTTGGTGACGAAGTTGCCGCCGTAAGGTAATCCTGCGAGGGTCGCGGCGGAGTGGACGAGCCAGGCGTATCGCCGGTCGGTGGCGTGCCCTGCGACGTTGTGCGGCGACCGAGGCTCATCCGTTTCGCAAACTTGCTCATGTTCATCAGATTCTGCGAAACTGTCCGCAACCGCTTGCTCGCCATCTCCTCTCCTTCTGGCGTGGCCGTCCTAGATGGGTGGCGCTCGACCTCGGGGCCGAAAGAAACCGCGTGGCTGTGACCGCCAGGGCGCACAGAGCCAGCAATGGAGCCTTCGCGGCGGATTGACGCATCGTCAGGAGCGGGGAACGACAATGGCGCACTACCAATATCCTGGGGCGAAGTTGTGAGGGGCGCAGAGCCGGCCGGAGTTGGAGCCGGGAAAGAAACTACCTCGGACGGCACATCCTCAGGCTTAACTGAAGGAGCCTTAACTGAGGGAGCCTTGGTGGCGACCGGTTCCTCGATAGGAGCAGGTGAATCGTAGCGAGCTTCCGGCACAACATCACTCCATCGAGCGCCGCCATCTTGGAGATCAGGCTGTGGGGACTCGGCGCGTACCGCATCGTCGAGCACGACGTCCTTGTGGGACTCCCGAAGAGAGGCGCGTTCGGTCTCGCCGTCAACTGCTGCGCTGGGTGAGATGGCCTCGAGTGCGGCAGCTTCAGCCGGAGTTGGTTCATCGAGAATGTAACCCCCCTCGCGAGCGGTGCTTCGGATGCTTGCAGCAGATGCTTTGACGCTCGCAGCAGATGCTTTGAGGCTACCACCGGACGGCTTGATGCTTGCCGGTCCTGCGGGTTCTTGCTTATCGTCTCCGATCGACACGTAGTGCTGTGCATCCTCGTCTGCCTTGACCTGCTCGGCCCACATGGCTACACACGCGCATATGTGTCAGACAACAGCAGTACCAACACGCTGAGGGATCACTTACACGCAAATTCGCCATTCTGGGTTAGAAGCTCGCGGATGTTGCCAGACTCGATGATTTCACCGTCTTTGAGCACGAGGATGCTGCAACACGCCGTCAGCTTGACACAACAGGCAAAAGAACGCGTGGACGTACACGTCCGCAGACGAGATGGTGCTCAGGCGATGGGCGATGGACAGGGAGGAGCGGCCGTGCATCTGCAGACAATATGTCAGGACAAATTTGAAATATGGCAAGCCCACTGACGAGATTCTGTAGAGCATTCTGGATATCACGTTCCGTATTGGTGTCCAGGGCCGAGGTAGCCTCTGCGAAAGCGTGAGTAAGCTTGTTCACAGTGTTGGACGCGCAACGTACCATCAAGAAGGAGGACGGGCGGGTTCTTCAAGAGGGTCCGGGCGATTGCAACGCGCTGTTTCTCGCCACCAGAAAGGCGGACACCACGCTCACCGACAGCTGAAGAGCATCCGTCAGCAAAACAGTACGAGCAGACCGAATAACGAGGACGAACTGGTCTGATATCCGTCCTGGAATGAGAGAATCCTGTCATGCATCTGTGCCGCCCTCGTTGCCGCCTCGACCTCGTCAAAGTCCGCATCCAGCTTGCCATAGCGGATATTGTACTCGATGGTTGAATTGAACAGCACCGCGTCCTGCGGAACCACGCCGATCGCCTTGCGCAAGCTCGCCTGGGTGACATTGCGAATATCTTGGCCGTCGATGAGGATACGTCCCTGTCCTTCGCCGAGGTCGTAGAAACGGTAGAGCAGACGAAGTGCAGTACTCTTGCCTGAGCCGGTCTGACCAACAAGAGCGACGGACTGTCCCTTGCCGATTTTGAACGAGACACCGCGGAGCGCATGTGAACCGGCGCCATACGAGAAGCTGACGTTCTCGAACTCGATCTCGCCATTCGTGATGACAAGGTCCTGCGCGCCAGGCTTGTCTTGAATGTCGACCGGCTCGTCGAGCAGCTTCAACAGTTTCTCGGTATCGACCAAGCTCTGGTTGAGCTGACGGTAGATGTAGCCGAGCTGGGTCAATGGGCCATACAGCTGTTTCGGTTCGAGGTCAGTCGCCGCGAGTGATAACGAGAAACTCCACAAACCTGAGCCAAGTAGGTCACAAAGATGATGAAAGAAGTGCCGTTCTGCTGGTTCCTGACGATGCGAAGAGCGACGATTGCGCTGCCCACGAGAAGACCGACAGACTGAGAACAGTATCAGCCGTGTTCCCGTCGCGCAACTTGAGAATACGTACGATGATCGTGTTCTGCACAATGTTGAGGATGTTGAGGTACGCAATAACCTTGTACTCGAGCGTCTGATACTTGAGAACAGCTTCGCGGTAACGCTGCTGCTCGTGACGCTCGTTGCCAAAGTACTTGACAGTCTCGTAATTGAGGAGACAGTCGGTGTGGATACCGCGAGTAGCAATGTCGGCATCGTTCATACGACGACGCAGCCTCGTGCGTGTAGCGGTGAGCGAGATGCTGGCAGAGATGTATGCAACAAAGACCGCGCCGATGACAAGCGACAGAATCGGCTCGAAGTGAATGTAGAAGACGACAAGGCCAACGGCAATGTCGAGGAACGTCGGGACGATAGAAAACAGAACGAGTTCGAAGACGTGATTGATCGCAGAACCACGATCTGCCATGGCCGTCAGCCGTGTTTGGGCGGACGCAAGAAATATCACGCACCGAGGACACGGAGAACTTCGCCCGTCTTGCGGTGAGTGTGGTACGACAGAGAGAGGTTGAGAATGTGGTCGAATGAGAGCTGCGCCATCTCTGTGGAACGATGAGAAACATTTCAGGCTGCATTGTGTAAGCACTCACCGCGATCGCTGTACTGCATGATCGGTTGCCACAGCATTTCCTCCAGAGTGCCGAGTGCACTGGCTCCCCAGCGAAGGCCAACATATAGCAGGAGCGGCGGCCATGGCGACGGACCGCCAGCCCTCCAGCCGTCGAGGTTTTCGACAACCCGACCAAGCGAGAAGGGAATGCCTACGTTGACGAACCGACCGATAAGGACGAGGATCATGCAGATGAATGCGAGGGACTGAAGCTTGAAACTGCGCCAGGGCCAGAGGTGAGGAAGGACGCGCCTGAGGCGACGCCACATCTCTGCCCACGACTATATTGGGGTCTTGTCAGCTTGGCGGCATCAAACAAACAGAAATTGGTGAAGCCACTCACAGGGTCAGGATCGACCTCCTTCTTTGGAGTTGGCTTGATCGGCACCTTACGCGAGCCGTTCTGCGGCGGACCTTGCTCGCTTGGGGTGGGGGTGACGGTGCCAGATGGCGAATATTGTTGTGAGAAAGTTCCATAGTGTGTGCGGGATGAAGATGGAGGCAGGAGGAATGCAGATTGGGCGTGTACGTCTTCAGCGGCGTGAGATTCGTTGGTGTTGACGTATGAGACGCGAGGTGCTACGAGAACGATGAAGAGCGAAACGAGGAATAAAAGTCGTGTTGCGACAGTCGTGAGATGAATGATGTTTGGCAGGTGCATGTCTGGCTGCGGAGGCAGCTCTGGAATGTGGGGTTCGTCTGGTCACGCCAAGCAGGGTCAGCACTACGACACGTGTAAAACACGTTCGAGGACGCACCGCGGGATGGTGGTGGGAGGAATGACGCGGTCAAAGCGATGAGTGCGAGCTGCGCAGAGTCGATGAGGATGGCCAGAAAGACGAAGAACTTGACGCCAC
>Ga0247815_10001751_pt1 | contig 16472 bp, 47 predicted proteins | sample UWRJL194509B1_FD_181014 | JGI IMG/M metagenome (GOLD analysis project Ga0247815, IMG submission 181014) | Plant litter microbial communities from Arlington Agricultural Research Station in Wisconsin, United States - UWRJ-L194-509B-1 | ecosystem: Environmental > Terrestrial > Plant litter >...
TTATGTAATCAGTATTTACTTGCGTATTTTCAGGTAAATTGACTTGTTTTAAAAAGAATTTAGTATTATTTTGTAGTGTACTAACAATTGATTTTACGCAACAACTGTTATCTGTGTAGCCCGCAATCCAAAATAATCTCTTTTCTGTTGGTGAATAAAATAGGTCTCTCATAACTTGTTTTGTATTTGTTCTTCTATCTCATTATAGTTTTCATTGTAAAATTCCTCGGCTTCATCAGAAGAAAACCAATCTGCTTCAAATGAATATTCTTTACATCTTCCTGTATTATAAGCTTCTAAATTTCCTGTTATTTCTCCTTGATCTACTGTAATTGATACATATAAATCTTTTTTGCTAACTTCTATTTTCATAACCCATCAATTTGCTTTCTTATTTTCTCCGCTTCTTCGTAATTTTCTTCTACTAATGCTTTATCAAGGCAAGCTTTAAGATAACTTATATTTACTATTTCTTTTGAAAATAATTCTTTTGGATCTTGCCAATAGTCCCACCCTTCTGACCAAATATCACAATTAAGGTTCATTTCCTTATTATCTAGTATTCTAGTCATTGCAGATTTATCATCTCTTTCCAGATAAATATTACCATTTGCTATACCTATAAAGGTTAGTTTTTCACCTAAATAGCTTCTGTCTCTTGTTCCTGTTTGATAAGGTTTTGCAGGTTCTAATCTTACTATTTCATCACCTGTTTTAAATTGGTCTATTGTTTTCATAGTTAATACTCTTTATATTCTGTTATAATAAATTCTAATTCTCCTCTATCTTTTAGATAAATTTCGTTTTGAATATCTTGCTCAGTTAGATTGTAGAAAAATACATCGTCGTCATTTAATTCTTGATCCTCTGTATAATCACTGTCTTTTACAATGTAGTCTTCAAAATTTTCTGCGCTGTCTCTCCAATATCCTGTAATATAATAATATCTTTCCATGATTAATAAATTTTAGATTGATTTTCTTCTTTTATCTCTAAAGTTGTTATTGCGTTTTTATCTAGAATGTCTTCATATTCTGAAAATTCAAAATCATCGTAGTTAATTTCTGTCTGTTCTAATAATGTTTGTTTTGCAATTTTATAATCTCTATCAGATTTAAAAACACCTCTCACTACTAATTTTTCAAATAGTTTATAAACTTGTTCTTCACTATACGTTTTCATCTTTCTTTTCTATTAGTTGTTTTAATTCAAATATTTTGTTCTCTAAGGTTTCTTGATTTACTTGTAATTTTGTGTATATTATTGCGAATAACATGGTAATTAACAAATGTTTATTAAAACCTAAATCCATAGGAAACATCATTAAAAAAGTGAATCCGAAATTACCCATAAATAAAAGTAAATTCCAAAATGTGTCAAAACTGAATATTTTTTTCATTACATTTGTTTTTCTGTTGTTATTACTATTGAATTAAAGTTTTCAGGGCATAAAACTGTTCCTTTGTATTTAATTGTTTTCCCGCCGTTTTTCTTTTCTTCTTGCAGATACTCTATTAAGGTATGGATGTCTATTTCTTTCATGCTTGTGGTTCGTTAAAGATTAAAATTTCGACTTCTTCTCTTGAGTAATGTTCCTGATTTGAATTAATTACTCTTAATTCTATTTCATCTTGTCTATGTTTTTCGCCCGAAATAAAAGCAAAATAACAAAGACTTCCTATTCCAATAAATACTGCTATAAATAGTGTTATAATTTGTTTCATGATAATTAGTTTTTTAAAAAGTCCCAACCTACACCATCGTATTTTTCAACTGTAGATTTTAAATCCATCTTATAGTAGCCTTTTTTTGATTAACTCTTTTTCGTCAAAAGGTCTGTTTATATTATAAAGTTCATAATCCCAAAATCGTGAAGGTGTCCAAGCGTTACCTCTACAATAAAGTACATGTGAATCTATTAATTCCGTATCTCCTATATTTATTCCTTTACTTTCCATTTTTTGTCCATTTATGATTAATTTCGTTGTAAATATATTTTTCTCCTGTTGTGTGGTTTGTTACTTCTGAATGATTTTTATCAAACTTAATATATTCTAAATCTGCTCGTTTTCCTTCTAAGTTATCTTTATTATCTCTTACTGGAATATAATGAAAATAAGGATAGTGTTTACAATTTACACAACCTTCACACTCTGATAAATCTACATAATTTTTTCTCATTATTTCAGAGGTTTAAATGTCGTTGATATAATGTAATAACAGTCTTTACCTTCTGCTTTTCCTAATAGCTCAAAACCATTAGCTTTTAGCCAATTTTCAGCTATTTCATAAGTATTAGCGAAGTTATAATCGTAATCAGTTAGGATATATTGTTTAAATCTTTCACTTTCTAATTTAACTCTTGAGCCTCTTGTCTCAGTAGCGCCTAAGTATTTAACTTTTATAATGTGGAAATTTTCCATGATGTTTAGTTTTAAGTGTGTAAATATAATAAATTTTATTCTAATTCCAAATAAATTTCGCCATCTAAAAGCACATATTTTTGATAATATACATGGCTGTAATCTCCATATTCATCTTTATAAATATGAGGATTTACAACTTGACCTTTAAAAACTAAATCAACTGCGTTATTTATTGCGTCTATTCTATTATATCCCCAATTTAAGTATTTTTTGTATTCTGTCTGTAATTCTTTTATTTTTTCCATTTTTCGCCGAATAAAAAGTTAAAAATCAATTTCATTATTAATCAAACTCTCTTCTATTAATTCTATTCTCTTTAAAAGAAGAAACAATTTAATATCAGACCATTTTCTAAAATCTTCTGTTGCATTTAACATATTTAAGTCTTTACCTAAAATATATTCTTCTTTTGCTTTGTTTAACTCAGTTATTAAAGCTTCTCTGTGTTGTGGTTCTAGTATCATAATTTTATAGTTTAGAATAAACAAATGCTAGCAAATCAAATAAAGTTACAAACAATCTACTTTCATTAGTACCTTCTTCATCTTCCCATTCTACATTAACTATTACGGTTTCTTCCATATCATAGTAACTTTTGATTATAACATCTTCTTTAGTTATTTCATTGTTTTGATTAAAATAATCTTCTAGTAATTTTTTGTATTTACTTTCCATTTTTGTGTGATTTTATATAGCAAATTGGTTTATTTCCGATTACCTGTTGATTATTTCGCGGAATAAAAAATTAAAAACAGAAAATTTCTACTATTTCAACTTCTCTACCCTCTAATATGCTGTCATTTTCTTCACGTTCAAAGAATATTAAAACGTCTTGTCTTGAATTAAATATATAAGCATCATTAATATCTTTTAAAAATCCTTCTTCACCTCTAAATAAGAAATAATACATTCCTGTACTTATTTCTCTTATGTAGTATCTTGTTATCATAATATTATTTTTAATTATTTTCTCGCAAAAAAGAGATTAAAACAAGCTTTTAAAAACAGTAATAACCTCTCTCAAAGAAAAATGATTACCAATACAATCAAAACCATTCTCTAGTATGATATATCTGTTTTTATCTGTATCCACATAACGATATGAGGCAATCTCAAAAGCACCTATTTTCTTACTGTAAGTTTTCATGATAATAAGTATTAGTATTAATGTTTAGTTTAGAAATAAAGAGCGCATTCATTTAAAAACGCTTGATCATTTTCTATATTAAGCAAACGATCTTTTTCGTATTGGTCAAAATATTCAGTTACATCTTCACCATTATCTATATAAAAATTTAGGTTCTTATTTTTTGATTGGCTACTCTTTACTAAAGAATAAATATCAACCTTTCGTAATACTTTCATAATAATATGATTTAATGATTAATGTTTTAGTTAGACAATAGATTTCATTATAAAATACTTGTCAGAATCAGTAATAAAACAAAGATGTGCTCTTTTGTTGCCTTTATACTTGCAATACAATGACTGTCTTTCAAACAAAGGTTTTTTGTCAAACTCTTTTTTAAGGTCTTCACTTCTTCTTTGAACGGCTTGCATTGCTCTAAATTCATTTATGGCAGGTGTTAAATTGCAAAGTCTGTCGTCTTTTGAGGGATGTGGTTTCATAATAAGTATATTTAATGATTAATAATTTCGGGCGAAAAAACAAAATAAAGAGAATAATATTTCACAAGCCTATCAAAGTCACCACTCATGTACATATCATAAACACAATCAAATTCTTTTAATAGTCCTGAATTAAAACCTTTTCTTTTGTATCCTTCTTTAGTAAGAGTTTCTGAAACTAATCTAAAAGCAATTGTACTGAATTTATCTTTTCTAAATCTTAGTTTGTCTTGGCTTGTTGTTTCTATTTCAACCCAATAAAATAATGAAGAATCAACACTACTACCAAAACTGGTTTCACCCTCATATGTTGTAGAAAATTGAGCGTCATCAGGTATGTTATTTTCTTTCATGAAGTTAATTAACTCTAACGGCTTAACATCTTCTATACTTACTTGTATGTAATCTTTTTTAGTTTTCGGTACTCTTTTTTCTAAAACTGTATTTGCTTCATTTAAAGCTGTTATAATTAAGTCTTTCATAATGATATTATTTAAGGGTTATTTTCGCGAAAATAAAAAACTAAAAAGCAAATTCTACAGTATCAACAACAGTTAAAATCCTATCATAATAAATTACTTCTATAGTTTCTCCTATTTCTACAGATTCTACTATATAACGCTTAATAGTAAAATCAACGTTTAAACCTTTCTCTATTACATCTTTAATGTTAGTCATCACTTTATATTTTTAATGCCTTAAACAGGCTGTTATTAGTGTTAAATCAATTGTTTCGTATTATGTTTGTTATTATTTGGCGGAAAAAAGAAATAAAAGAACAGTTAATAAACTTCAAACTTATTTTCTATTAAAATACTAATCTCTCTATAGTCTTTATCTCTATCCTGTTCACTACTATAGAAATAAGAATTATCTTTTATATCTAAAATATAACCTAGATCAATATCGTAATCCGTAGTGAAGTCTGTACAACTGTACTCATCATAAGATAATAGCTTTTCAATATCTGCTCTTAAATTACTATTTTTAAAAAGCCTATTCAATCTTATAGCTTCATCATTCATAGTTGTTTGTTGTTTTAAGGCTTCAAACATTACATTTGCTTGCATTGGTTCTCTATGTGCCATTTTTGTTAAAAATTGTTAAGGTTTAAATTTAAATATTCTCCTATATAAGTTCGAAGCCTGACCGAGCGGTCATATTTTTACTATTTTAGAAGGAATAAATGTTTGTGGGTGGATTTGTCCTCCCCTTTAGATACCTCTAAATATCTTTATAGTCTTTGTTTTGTATTGCTTCTATAGATAGGTTTATATCTTCTATTAGTTCTTTTAGGTCTAGTTTGTACATAATTAAACTGTTTTTAATTCTTTTTTGCGCGCCCTTATGTCGTGTTCCTTTGAATATAGACACTATAATACGACATTGCATACTAAATACACACAATAGTTATCATTTTCATACGGAATTGTTCTATCTAGTGTACGTGTTGATACCCCTATTAAGTCCGCAACCTTAGTTTTGAACCTATAAATAGTTATTTCATTGGTCTTTTTGTTGAGTATTGCATACTTTAGTCTACTCTTTTCTACTTTTGTTTTAATTTTGTGTCGCATTATTAAGCTTATTTAATTGTTTATACGACAAAGATAATAAATACATTTGAATTATCCTAACGAATTGGTTCAACTGCTGAGCTTAATAAGTCTTTTACTCTTAGTAGTTCGTTTGCTAGTTTGTGTTTACCTGTTGTACAGTTACTGCAATAACATTCTATATTAGTTATACTGTAGTCGTATTTCCATTTGTTAGGGTTTCTTTCGTCTGCATAACATAACTGTTCTTTTATTTGTTGTGTGTTCATTTTCTTTCTGTTTTTAATTGTTTTCCGCCGAAATTAGTTATTAACTATACAATAAGCATTGTAGTAATCTTCGCCCGTTAAATCGTCCTTTAAATTGCCTATTAAAGCTTCTTTGATAAATTTACCTTCATACCAATACTCAAGACTTAATATACCTTCTTTGCCTTCTAATTTAATTAGTACGTCTTTTAGAGTTTCATTGTAGTACTCTGTAGTTATTCCGTTGTGTGTATGGGTTATTATTTTCATAACTCTATGTTTTTAAATTTTCCTATTTCTGTGACTGCTTCCAAACTTGTTTTAAGTTCTTTGTCTAGTCTGTTGTTTAGTTCTGTTTGTATTTCTTTGAACAGTTGTATAGCTTGTTTAGGTGTTTTTTCGTCGAATATTGAAGTGACTATTTTGTTTACTTTTATTTCGTTGTCTTTTTTAACTGTTTCTATTTTCTTTTTGCGCAAATAAGCTTGGCATTTTTTAATTAATTTTTCCATACTAACTATTAAATAATTGTTTTACATCTTCTCTATTGGCAAACAAACCATATAAAATAAAGTCTTCGCTTTTGTCTCTATCTCCTATTAATATAGTCTTACTATCTTTTACTCTTTTTATGAAGTATTGTTTAGTACTGTTTTTCTTTATTAGTTTGAATGATTTTGTTGATTGTACGGATAGAACTGTTATCTCTTTGTTTTTCTTTTTTTCCGCGAAATCTAATTTGTCTAAATATTCTTTAAGTTTCATAATTAAATAGTTTTCATTAGTTCTAAAATATCTTTCTCAGTGCTTTCAATGTTATATGATTGAAATACTATTCCGCCCCCATATTGTTTATTATGGAACTTTTTACCGCCTATCTTCTTTGCTCTATATAAAGCTAAACTGTAATCGCTTTTCTCCTCTGATCCTATGAAGTTGAAGAAGTGACAAACATATCTAGGATTTCCGTTTGTATCGTTGTTTACTCTTGTGAAGTCTATTAGTGTGCTCATGTCTTTAATATTTAAATAAGTTTTTATTATTCCCGCATAAAAAATTTGAAATAGAATCGTACTTTACATACAATACTATAATGATAATAAATAAAGTAATCATAATGTTAGAATTTAGAAGTTATTAACTGTTTTTATTTGTTTTGCCGAAAATTATCTTTGATAATATGTTTCATTATCCATATCAATGTGATAGTGTGTTTCATCATTAAAAATGACTTCAAATTGATTTAAACTGTAAGTAACGAAAGATATGTCTCTAACTGCATTACTGTTAAAAGGTGTATTATTATCTATGAAGTCTAAAGCTTGTCTTATGTTAAATGATTTCATTATTTTAAAATTTAGAAGTTAAATAATTTAATATGTATTCTGTTACTGGAATTAATGTAATAATTGCTATGATTGTTATTATTAATAGTAAACAACCTTGTCTTTCTTTTGATAGTTTCATTTTATACAGATTTAGTATATTTACCGATTAAAGCGCTTGCAGAACTATCTGAATAGATATTTACCTCAGCCACTTCACTTGTTACTTTATTTAAATAAATCCTGTTACCCTCAACGAAAGTATAGAATACGAAGCCTTGATTGTGTAATTCCTTTACACAGCTATCTAAGTTTTTAAATGATCCTTTCATAATAATAAGTTTTAAATGAATATTTGTTTTTAGTGCCGTTCTTAATCTCGCTTTAAGATGCTAGTCATTAACTATCAAACGGCTTTGTTTTCTTTTCCCGCATTTCGCCGACAAAAAAGAATAATTAAAGTATTTTAAATCTCTAATAAATAGAGTAGTAATGTAATCTATGTATTAAGCGTGTACCTTTGTTCGCACCCTGCAATCACTTTCTAAATTAATAGTAGCTTTATATGATACTTGTAACACCGCTTATCAATATGTCAAATAACTTGTAATCCTTATTCTTATACAAATGTAATTAAAACTTTTTAATCTCAATGCGAAAATAAATTAAATTTTACTTGCATAATTAAAAAGAAAGTGTATAAGAACTTAACTAAGGTTAAACGTTGTAATGTTGTTCCCTTTTGTTATAGCAAAGATACATTGAAAGTTTATTAAAATAAAAAATATTTCGCTAGGATATTAAATTTGTTTTCATTATACTACGCGCATCGCACGTTCCTATATTATATAAAAAACAAAGGGCGCAATTAAATCATAATATTAAAATCAATAATATTATAAAATAATCACGCCAAAATAAAAAGTAACAAAATAAAATACCTATAGAAAATAAGATAATCTTAGAATACATATCTAACAGCCAAGTACAAACTAACAAATAAAAACTTCAAAAACTGAAACGTGTTTTCAGCCCTTCTAAGAAAATCAAAAACTTTTTGGATGCAAGCATAGGGGCTAGGAGAAAAGATCGTAATGCACTGGGTATCAATCCATTAGGACATACTAGACAGTAGTACGTATTCAACTTTCAAAATATATTTTTGTGCTGTGACTTTTAAGCTTTGTATAAGCTTTTGTATCTAAAGCGTATTTGTACTCTTCGGCCAGTTCTATTATATACTTATCTTTTTCATAGCAAAATAGTTCATATGCTTCTTTTTCAGTTGCGTATAATTCACTAATAAATTTCTCTCCTTTTTTATAAAAACTTACATAATATCTCCCTCTTCTAGCTTTAACACCTATAGTCTTCCCACTATTCTTATTTTGATTTTTTACAAGGGCATTATTTATAATTAATGGGACAAGGCAGCATGTTTCTGGAGAATAAACCTTATGTTCTAAAGAAAGTATATCTTTATCAATACACCAATTTTTCATTAGTTTAAAATCATATTTTTCATAAAACCATTCTGCAAAATTTTGAAAGTTATGCCATTCTTCACATACAGCAACTCTCTCATAACACTTTTGATTGTGGTTTCTATTATTATCGTAACATCTCTGTATCATACCCTTCCATCTAAGATACGCGTCTTTATTAAGAGAAGAGTATTTTCCTTCCCCACTATAGCCTATTCCACATAAGGTTGGATAATAGGGGTTTCTTACACATCCTTTAATGATGTTTATTTTCTGTACTACTTTAGTATATCCGTCTGGAAAAACTACTTTTGCTTTGTTTTCTCCAATTAGCTCAGTCACTAATAATTCTCCACAAGTGTTAGTAAGATATAATACCCCTACTCTAATTTTCTCGTATCTGCCCATAACTCTATAAATATATAAAGCCCCTGCTTTCTTTCGAGTGCGGTCGAAATACTAACAAAGGCTGTTTTAATTTTATGTCTTTTTTACTTTTATAACTTAATACCGCACGTCTTAAATTAGGTTGTAAATATAGTGATTTTGTTTTGGATTTGCAAATTACTTACTTTTAAATTCCCAATGTTTTAATGATTTCTCTAGGTCTTGTGCTAAATGTTCAATAAAGTATTCAATCTCATTACCTTTTAGTTTATTAACTGTGTTATCTAGGTTTGGGTTTATTAGGTGTAGTACTCTTTCTAAAATTTCTTCTGTTCTCATCTCTTTTTCCCGCGATTTTTATAAATAATAGTATTTGTTATAGAGCATCCACATACATTGTAGAGCTTCTTCTTTAGTTTTACCCGCTCCTTGAAAAGTTAGTTTTTCAGATCTTATAGTTGCTGTAATACAATGAGCTAATTTTTGGTATTTGACATTCATAAATTATTTTTATTTCATTAATTCTTCCCACCTTGCTAACAGGAACTTTGCATAAGTTATTTCATTTAATCCATAATTCCCAGAACTGTATCCATCATTTACTTCTATTACAATTGTCTGGCTTAAATCTGTTACTCCAAAATCTATTCGGTAACTAACTGGACAGTTTTTATATTTGGCTATGCATTCATCTACTACTCTTTTGTTTAAATGTATGTAAGGATTTCCTTTGTAGTGTTTTATTCCGACAATCTCTCCTTTGATCACATAAACTGCATATTCTGTTTCTATGTTTATTATTTGAGAAGTATACATTGGAGTATCTGTTATTCCTATTAAGTCTCTGAATTCTCTTACCACTCTTCCTAGAAACTCTTTATGATTTACAGGTTTTACAAAAGAGTTTATTTGGATTTCATCAACTGTTTCTATTCTTTTTATTTCCCGAGAAAAATACCAATTTAATTCTTCAGGATAATCAATAGCTTGAGGTACTTCAATATTTAAATATCTCAGAGCTTTATGGACATTTCCTATATATCCTATTAAAACATCGTCTTTAGTTATATCTTCAGGTACAGTTTCATAATGAATTATCTCATACCCCATCTTAATAAATCCAACTTCTGCCTGATAGAATAAAGAAGTTTCTTTTGTTTTTCTTATATATACTTTTTTCATTATTTTTCCGCCGAAATTAAAAATTCATGCAGCTTTTTGTTCCATCTAGCATCATAGATAGCAGAATGCTCGTTTTCTTGTTTTGGGTAATTAGGATGATTCTTTAAATCTAAATTCATGTCTTCTGCTAAATAAGCTTCTTGATCAAATAATTGTTTTAAATCTCGACAATACTTGGGAAAACCTTTAGGTAAATTAATCATATTTCCAAATAACCAACAGAAAACAACCCAATCATAGTCCGCATAATAAGCATAGAATTCTGGCTTAACTTTTTCATCATTTGAGATAACATCAAAATATTCATCCGAAGTTCCTAAATGCCAATTATAAAATTCATCATTGGGGTCTAAAGTAAACCGTAATACTTCTGCTTTTATTTGATTATTAGTTTTACCATATTTTATTAAAAGTTTTCTCAGATTGTTAAACGTGAACTTATGTTCTGGCGCATCTATGTAAATACCAAGCCTTATAGCTTTTTGTATGTGATTCCACTCTTTGTTATGAAGTTCGTTGTATATTGGTCTTAAAACATTGTCACGAATCCAATAAATTTTTACATTTTTCTTATCTCTCCCAGAATCAACAATATGATATTCCATTTGGTGTCGATTCCAGGCTTCTTCCAAATTAAAATCCTTTGATATTTCATAATACTCACGGTCATCCTCCGCGACAATTCCAATTGAAATTAAATCAATTGTATTTGGTGTTTCTTTTCTAAATAAACTAATTGGAAATTTTTCTTTTTGTTTGCTTTCTAGGAATTCCGTATCTATATAGTATTTCATATATTTCTTTTTCTTTTAAAACTGGCTCTTACTAAATTGAAATCATATTTGTAAAACATTTGTTGTCTGAATATAGTACATAGTAAACAGCTTATTATTAGGTTTAAATTTTCTATTTTTCTCATTAGTTTTTTAATTCCGCGAAAATAATTCCTTGCATAATCTTTTTAAGAGAAGCTATCCCATTATCTCTTCCAGCTTCTGAACTATAGTCTTCACTGTAAACTACTATTTGGCCATTTTGTGCTTTTACTACAAAATAATACATTTCGTTTTTTCTTTGTTTGCTTTCTATCATACTATTCTTTTTAGCGCTTCTGCTTTTTCTTCTTCAAACAATTCTTTTTCAATCTTTTTGCCAGCGGTACCCAGAATAAACTGCTTAAATTGGTAAGGCGCTTCATCAGAACTATCTTCTATAATTGTAATGCCAAACCTATTTGCAAAATTCTGAATCTTAGTTAACTTATAATCTGAATAACCGTCTTTATCTTTCTCTCCGAGTTCCATTTTGTAAACTATTAGGTCAGTTTCAAAATAATATGTTCCTGGTTCTACTAATATTGCTTCTGTTACTACTTCTGTATTTTTATTTATTCTCATTATCCATTATTATCTTATTAATATCTCCCACTTTATTAAATCTTTCCGCCCACTCAGAATGTGACTTAGGTTCACCAAACAGTTTAAAATAAATTTCATAAGCTAATGGTAATGTTTTCAGATATTCCGTATTATTTTCCTGCATAATATTCTTTTAACTGTTTAATTCTTGTTTCTATATGTTCTGTGATCCAATTATATTCTGGTTTTTCAACTTTTTTGCCGCCGTAGTCATAGTAATGAGCTAACGGTAACTTAATATTAGCAATATCTCTAAGCCTTAGCTTTAATTTTAAATCAATTGCTTTTTTAATTTTATCCTGGAATACTTCTGGAGAGACTTCTAACACTTTTTCACTTTCTTTTCCAAGTTTTTTGGCGACGAATCCATGACACTCTCTTAGATGATCATTTAAAGTTGTCTGCCAATACCAATAACCTTCAATAGAATTAAACCAGCCATGCTCAGTTTGTATTGGAGAATAACTGAAATTACTAAGCCATCTTCCTATTTCTGTTTTGCCTTTGGAGTAAATGTTTATATGTGTTTCTCCGTCAATACCTTCTATCATTTTACAAATTTACTAATTATTTTTGAATTGACAAAATAAAAACTGATTTATTTTTGTGCGAAATAAAAAATCCCTCAATTAAGAGGGACTGTGGATTTAGTATTAAGAGTTACAAACTGGATGATCAATTTTAGGATTAAATACTAGTTCGCTAGTTCTATTAATATTTACAAATTGTTTGAGTAATTCAGTATCTATATTATTAGTTAAAGTATCTATAGTATTTAAAATCCCTTCTGAATAAACTATTTCTTGATCTTTGTATTTATTTTCTGAATCTATTTTTAAATCTTTTAAAATCTCACCATTTAAATTAAAATGATAATTATTATTTTCTTTAACTCTGATTAGGATTGCTTCTAATCGGTCTTTAACCTCTTCTAACGTCATTTTTAAGTGTTTTAATTAATTATTATTTGTTTTTGATAGTTGCGTATAACTTGATGTATTTTAGTATCTTAAATCAAAGATTTATTAAGTGGTAATCCTTTTCATATAATACTACATCTCTACCTTGTTTAAAACGTTTCAATTGTTTTTCTGTTAATCCTAATTTTTTAAGTTTTTTAAAATATCTTTTATTTTCTTTTTTATCCTGCGCTAACAATATCTTCTCATCTATACAATCGTCTTTACGGAAATTGTAGGTTTGTCTGTCACCTTTATGTATTAATATGTAGTCTAAATCTTTATAAGTTAACGAACCTTTGTAATCTAATAGTAAATCAACTCCCGCAGAACACAAACAATTTGTTAATGTTATTTTTATATTATCCTTTAAAGAATTAAAAAACTCAACTAAACATCTCATAGCTGAAGTTAATCCACCATGTGTGGAAAACCAAAGATTTATATCTTCTTGACCTTCTAACTTTTCCATTAAATTATTTACAGACTCTACTGTTATCTCTTCATCAAATAAGTAATACATTTATATAATTTTATTAATTGCTTCCTCTATTGTATTTGATTCTATAAAAAACTCTTGTAATTGTGCCGCAGAGTGAGTTTCATTGTAATTTTCTAATTCTCTCTTTTCGCCGAAAAACAATTCTAACATTCCTTCAACATCTTCTTTTTTAGGATTATTAAAAGTTATTTTTTTATCCATTCTACCACATCTTGTCAAAGCACTATCTAATTGATCGGCATGATTACTGGTAAAGAATGTGCAAATACCTTTCTTAGAATAAGCTCCATCGAGAACATTTAAAACTGTTGAGAAATTTATTTTATCATTTATTTTTTCTCTATCATCCACTACACAATCTATATCTTCAAGTAGTAAAAAAGTATTTTCTTTTATGGTATTGAAGGCCATTCTTAACTGATCTGAATCTGTAAGAGATGCTATATTTAAAGAGTAAACATCTTTACCTAACTTTTGAGCTATTGATAGTATAGTAGTAGTTTTTCCGTTTCCAGGAATTCCATCTGCTAAATATCCTCTTCTGTAAGGGATACCCCTTTCCAAGTAATACTCTTTAGACTCGAAGAAATTATTTATATCGTCTAACAGTTCTATTTTTTCTGAGTTAAAAATCTTGTCAAAAGGTTTTACCTCTATAACTCCTGTTTTATCCCACCCATTATAATTTCTATAATCATATAAATAGCTCTGTGTTTTCTTTTTCTGCTTTGAATTATAGTCATTAACCACTTCATTTAAAAGATTTTTCAAAGTATTTCTATTGAAATAAGTAGTAAGCGTATAACTTTCAATATGAGCATTTTCCAGATAACTAGCATTTTCCATTTTCTCCCGCGAAGACTCTAAAAACACAGGAGTTCTATTTTGCCAAAAATAAAAAGCAGACTCAAAATTATTTTCTTTTACAGAATAAGTTCTTTCATCATCTCTTGATCCAATGCTATCATGATCATCTCGTTTAACAGATAAAATTACTTTTTTATATTTATCAGAATGATTATCTCTAAGCCACTCATTAAAAATATTATATATTTCTGTCTTAGACTCAATTCGCATAGTATAAGAAAACTGTCTTTTAATTCTTCCCCAAATCCACGGGAAAAAAGATTTAAGCCAAAAACCTAATGCCGATAAAACAGCTATAGCAGCGCCACCTTTGAAAAATTCATTATTATGTAATTGTTCTACTACAAACTGTTTTACTTGTTCTATCATTTAATTTCCTATTTTTGTTCCTAACCAAAATCCCCCAGCTATTGCAACAGGAATTAATATCTTATCAAAGACACTCTTGGTTTTAAGTTTTTTATTTTCTTTTTCAAGACCTTTATTTAAATCAGACTGTGCATTATTTAATTTGGTAGAGGCTTCCAAACTTTTCTCCGTAGTTTTTAAACTAATATCTTTATCTCTAAGTTGTTCATCTTTCAAATTAACAACACTATCTTTAGAGGCTAATTGTAAATCTTTTTCTTTTATAATATCTTGCGCCGTATTAGCGTCAGCAATAGTTTCAAGAATTTGATAAGTCATTGGAGGTTTAACATCAACAGAATTAGATGTAGCTACAGCATCTTTAGAATTGTAATTTTCATTTAGAGCTTCGGCCACTTCAACTAAGTTTTTATTTCTAATAACTTCTTTCTGTTTTTTATTAGATTCCTGCAAAGCTAAAACTTTTTTCTCACTGTCTTTTGCTTTTTTTTGAAATTCGTTGATCAGCTTTTCTTTTTTCTCGTTTTCCTGGCGAATAGAATCTCTCACTCTAAGTCTATCTAGCTCAAAAACCTTAACACCGTCTTGGAGTTTTTTAACTTGCTCTTTTAGAACTTCATTTTTTCCCGCCTGGAATTTCTGTTGATTATTTACACAACTTTTTACGCCGAAAAAAATCAGAACCAGCACTATAATTAATGCTGACCACTTGTACTTATTTACTATTTCTTTCACTTTTTACCAGCTTTAATGCAATTAGAATTCTTTTTACTGAATAATCTAGACCCTTTAGGAAATCTAGCTTTTAAAATCTGTCTTAATGTAATAATTTCTTTCATGTTTATGTTTTTATAATTCCCACCTTAATATTTGTGATTCTGCTATGTATACTTCTCCATCTCTTTCCATTAGCCCGCCGACAACTAAAACATCATCAACTTTAATAGGTGTCTCTGTAAGGCCTTCTCCAATGGCAATCACCTTAACTCTATTTTTGAAAACACCTATTTTATCCATAACTGTTTCTTTATGCATAACTTTTTCAACTAAAATAAGCTCTCCGAAAACTCTATATTTCTTCTTGTCCATTTACTTCAACGTTTTTAATTGTATTTTCATAAAGGTCTCTAAACCATTTGATGTCTTCTGAATAGTTTCCAGTGGCTTCGGGATTCATTTCATAAATGTCACCGTTCTCTAGAAACATATTATACGTCGATTTCATTTGTGTCATAACTTTTGGTGTTTAGTATTTGAAATAAATCATTGAACTCATTTACTCCAATATCTTCTAATTTGCAATTAATCTGTATTCTAACTCTGTCTTTGCCCATTTTAGCTTTGAAAAATAGTTTTTCTTTAACCGTTTCAAAAGCTAGAAATTTGCATTCTACTCCTAGCTTTTTCTTGGTACTAATTATTTCTTGCTTTAAATACTCGGCTTGAAATTGATGAACTCCGTTCTTTATTCTATTCATTCGGTACAACTTCTAATTTTGATTTCTGAGCTTCTTCCATTTCGGCAATAAGTGTGTCCATGTGAACTGCTTTACCTGCGTCTATTCCACGATCATGAATTATAAATCTGTTTTCTAGCGCTTTCATTACAATTGCTGTAGGATCTCCCACATAAGCTTCAACTAAATTATTGGCCGACATAAAAGCTACAGGATCAAAAACTTTAGTTACTTTTCCAGAATCAATATCTTCTTGTTTTGGTGATAATACAATATCATCTCCTTGCCAATAGCGATATTTTAAAGGCCTAACCATTTTTACATTTTCATTAAACAGTCTCTCCACTGATGCTGCCATGATTGCAAATTCCTCTCCAGTTATTTCTATTTTCTGATCAGATCGGAATCCTGAATTATACTGCGTTAATTCTTCTTTTTCTTCGTTCATTAATTATAAATTTGTATGTTTAATTCTTTTATTAAAGCTTCGTGCTTTTCTCTTGTGTCTAAAGGTGTTCCATCTAGTTTATTATAAATATAAAGCTCTGTATCATAAACTAAGAACCTGTGTAATTTACCATGACCCGAAACGTCTAATTCAAAAACATCTTTTGCGTATTCTAAATTATAATTCCAGTGATGTAATTGATTACCTTCAACTAT
>Ga0247815_10001752_pt1 | contig 16466 bp, 20 predicted proteins | sample UWRJL194509B1_FD_181014 | JGI IMG/M metagenome (GOLD analysis project Ga0247815, IMG submission 181014) | Plant litter microbial communities from Arlington Agricultural Research Station in Wisconsin, United States - UWRJ-L194-509B-1 | ecosystem: Environmental > Terrestrial > Plant litter >...
GGCGTCGTGGGATCCGGAACGCTGCACTGTGCGCGAATGAAGTACACATTCGCGCTCGGGCCAATCTTCGGGTCGACGCTGTTGGTGCAAAATGAGAGTGTGAGAACCACATCAATGCCGAGTATGCTACAACGTACGTGAACACAAGAGCGGCATCATGGACGATGTTGACGTTCGCCGCGATGGTCTGCAGCCTAGTCTGCTGTTGAGGGTTGCCAGTGTAGACGGAGAAGTCGCAGGTACCTGAGAGTAAACTAGGGTCAGCCAGATCCTGGCTCGCCAGCATCACTGTAACAAGGTAACGCCGCAAGCAGGTGACGGGCGGCATGTCGCTAGACAGCTGCGCAGACACCATACAAGTCGAATGCGCAGAGCTGCTATCGGCCGGATGCCATTCGACAACCAGCGCGCTGGAACAGAGATGTGGCACTCCGGTGGGAGGGGGCTTACCAGACTGGTTGATAGGTGGCTGGTTGGGACCTTCCTGCCACCTAATCGTGCAGGCCTTGCCACCCGAGCACGCGAGGTTGTTGTTGGGGTCGGTAATCTACAACAACACTGCGTGAGGGCCATGATAGAGGTTGTATGAGACTAGGACGCACCACCATCTCGGCGAATGCGGCCGGCAGAACGGCGGCGGCGAGGACAGCGAGCGAGGTAGAAAAACGCATGGTGGTTGTGGTGGTGGTAAGTGGTTGAACGAGTGACTGTAGCCGAAGAGAGGCAAGGGACGAGAATCTAGGGCTGGCAAGGGCGAGCGGTGAGAGCAAGAGTGAGAGCTTTAAAAACGGGACCTGTCGGGGATCGCACGGAGGCGGTGTCAATCAGCCCAGCCTTTCTTGGACAACAACCAATTTCAGCGTCACCGAAATATTCCAATTTATTTCGAGTTACAAAGGTACATAGCAGCGACAAACCCAGTGCAGTATTTAGAGTTCGGGCTCGTTTAGACTCCCTTGAAGCTCCCGGCAGACCTGTGAAGGTGCAGCTTGAACTCCGAGTCTCAAGCCAAGAATAATGCCAGGACTGTCTTACCTCTTCGCCTAATTCGTGCAAGCGACTCTCGTTAGGTCCGATGAGTGACACGGCGACGAATGAATGTAGCTTCGGATATGAACCAACGCGAACTCCCTCAGCTTTCACGCGGTCTTGAAGCGCCGTCAGGTACGGCGCAATCGTACTTTCCGGTTGTCTGCACAGAAATGCACTCAGCGTCGGCCCTCTCCAGAAAATGAAAAATTCCAACTCAGTGAAGATAAGGTGGCGGTGGGGCCGCTCGGCCGGCAAGGGGAGATAGTTCTCCAACAGTGAGTCCACCATTCGGCGGTACAGCGCTGGTATGCCTGGCAGAATGCATATTTTGTTCTCAAGTCTCACAACTGGCTGTAGGGGACAGATGAGCAGCTAGTGAATCGTAAGGGATGGAACTCACCACCCAGAGCTCTTCCGCGACGAAAAGAACCTAGAGTTCAGTTCAGCTTTAAGGACCTAATCTTGTGCCGAGACTTGCCTCGGCACGTTCTGGGAACAGCGCCATCCTGTCCATGGTTGAGCATAGCTGGGGCGTGCATGATCAGTGCAGGCACGTACCGATCCCTGGCAGCTAGTTGGTCCTCATTCTGCTGGTCAAGCCAAGACTTCTTCTGCACTGACATAGCTGCCATTCTGAACTCAGAGTGAGTGATTAATGAACGAATAAACACCGTTCATCTGACCTTCGCTTGACTTCATCATTCAACACCAATCGCTGGCTAAATGCCGTGGCCAAAGAAGAGTACGTGATGTCTGGGGTTGAGGTCACGCGGCTGCTTCAGCGACTTGACATCGACACAGGACCAAGCGCGGACCATCATGTGTGGGTCCAATTCCTGAATGAAAGTGTAAGCCTCGATACATGCAGCGAGGCGCACATGTACCTCCAGAGGTAATGACAAGGTCAAACGCAGCAGACAGCGAGCGAGCCGAGTTGACAATCTCCGCTTCGACGTCCGGGATGACCTCTATACGTTTGAGATCGATACCAACCTCAAACAACTTTCGTGCGAGGTACTATATGGAATGAATAAAGGGTGTCGCGTACGAGAACGAAGGCAGCGGCACCTGCGAATTGGTGTCTTGTGTCTAGTGAATGCTGAGCGTATAACAGCAGCAGGCGATACATGACGGCAAACCTTGCCGTTAAGAATCTCGTCACCGATGACGAGAGCCGCCGCAGTCCGCATGGGCCGGCTGGCCAACGACTTGGAGGGTGGAGGAGAGCATGGGAAAGTGACAGCAGGCTTGGGCAATACATAAGACACAGAACGTGCTGCAGAGGGCCGAACGGAGGCGTGGAGAGCGCGAGCAAGCATGACAATACGTTGTGAGCTGAGAGTGTTGTAAGCACCGGGGTGGGTGGGCAAGGTGAATTACTCCCGCGCTGTGCGGGGTTTAGAGTCGCGTCTCCCGCGTCTCCTCCTTCCCACCTCCTCGTTGCATTAGAAATGCCTCGACGAGCGCGAGTGGAGTCGCCTCCTACTGAGGAACACGATGTGCGCTTGAATTCAACGCGCTAAAGAGGTGCTGATGTCCCTCGCAGGACTGCTTCATCTTACCGTTCAACCCACGCGGTTTGTCGACCGCTATTATTACTCATGGGCGCGCATCTGACTTGATTTCTCAATAGTCATTGAGACGACGGATTTGGCGCAACCTCCAGCTCTTCCTAGGCATCCTACTGCGTCCTATATTATCGACGACGGCTTCGAGAGCCGACGCCGCGCCTCAGCAGCCGCCATAACCAAGTGCATTGATCGCATGCAGGTTCGCACTTTGACCAAACTATGATCGTGGCTAAATCGAGTCAAAGGAAGTCCTGGCGGACCTGCGAGCGCATGTGGTCCACGACGCGCACAACTTTGTACTCCAGCACAGCGCGCTGGACAACGTCCTCATGCCTTTCAACGAGATTCCAGCCGCCGTTGTCTTTGGTTCGCCTGCACGTGATGTCCACCTTCAACTTCCTTCTGACTTGATTTGGGGCAGACCACGACCCGGGCATGGTTCACGAAACGATGAACGAGCTGAGCCACAAGCTAGAGAACGATGAGACCAACATCATCGTTCAGCTATATCCAGGCGAATGCAGCACCATTATGAACGCAATCAAGACTCTGACTGTCAAGGCGATGAAGGGAGCCAACGCTGAATGTGCGTCCTTGCGCGAATGACCATTCCCTCGCCTCACCTCTAAATTAGCTGCGTCGTCGTCTAACCAAAACCTGCTGAACCTACGCTCATGGCTCCAGTCCCACAACTCTGACAGCGGTACGTTCAATTTGGCGATGCCCTACCGCGTACCTAATAGAATCCTCAGAGGTCAAAGTCACACGAGTGGTCGTGCTGTTCCACGATGTCGAGGTGTTCGAAGTTGGTGTACTTCAAGATCTCCTCGGGACCTGCAGGTGCGCCGACCCCCATTGCGGTTGTACATTCTAATCCTCCCTGCAGCCTCTACATCGAACATATCCCTTTCATTTTCTGTTTTGGCACGTCTGCGCGACCAGACTTCCTCCGAGTCTGCTTACCGCACCGCACCTTGACGGCACTGAGGATCGCCAAGTTCTCCACGAGTCACACAGCGAGTGAGATCTGTGAGACCGTCCTGCGCAAGGTGGGTTATGGCACTCCACTCTGCTCGCTTCTGCTCATGCTTGACACTAGATCTATTTCGATCCCAACTTCGAGCCACTCGTGACTCTCGGACCCACTGCCTTCGACCTGCTCCTTGATGAGACGAGCCGGTTTAACTCGTGTGCTAACTTTTTGCGATCGACCCTCCGCGTGCGTGCATCAATAATTGAGCACGTATTCGCTTGCTCATTTGCCATAGCTAATCCACATACACCACTTCAACGAGCCACTAACTGCCGTTTGCCTCGACGAACGACTCGGCGAAGATTCTAAATCTAGTGCCGCACGTCTTCTCGACCATAACGACTCGCGCCACTTCCGCGAACGGCTGATGGCCTGCACACTCTTGCCCGACGATCCTTCTATCTCGACGGAAGAGCTCCTCGGTCGCGTCGCCGCACACCGACTAAACTTCGCGTCAAAAACGAGGCAGATGCGAATTGCATTTTCGGTGCTGGAAGTAGTTCAGAAGTTCTTGCGGGAGCGGCATTTACAGAACCAGGTTCTGAGGATACGGTTCGTTGTGTTAGCGAGGGCATGTCTCGATGGTGTACTGGCGAAAGATGTCGCGCACCCGCTCTGCGACCTCATCCGGTGAGCCTGCATCTCTCTTTCTCCCGTCCGTGGTTAATCTGACCAGCTCGATAGCCAAACAACACGGAACCAACTCAAGGAGTTGCTGCAGATTTTGCACAGACATTTCAACGACCTGGCGGCGCAAAATCGACAATACGTTGCAGAGATCCGAACCAGCTTTGTCGACGTCAAATCATCACTTTCGAATGGAGCGTCGCCAGAAGACGAGAAAGAGTCCGCGAATGCCGTGGCCACGCTGCTCGCCGCATACTTCGAGTGAGGGCAGCAACTACGTGACTGACCTATGTGCTCACTTCCTCGCCAGAGATTGCTTCGCTCCGCTCCAAGAGCTATCACTGTACAACGTTTGGTGCACGGGTCACACAACGTGCTCAGCAGAGGTCAGCGGGACTTGCCATGAGAGTGCGTGTGCTTACCCCCACGGCAGCTTCTCAACGCCAACCCGCGCGCCTCGACGCTTGCTGCTCTTCAAGTTCCTGAAGACATCAGCATGCCTCAAACCAAAGCATCAGTGCGGCGATCAGATACAAGTACGCTGTTCCAGCGATATCTCAATGGTGGCAAGCTCGTCAACATTCACGACTGGTTCCAATCCTTCGCCGTTGGCTTGGAGCGTAAAGTCGACCCTGAAGCGGAGACCAATGATGAAGATGGTGAGAACAACGAAGAACACACACCGAAGCGACGGCGAACGTCCTCGCGTAGCCCGAAGAAAACGAAGCAGCCGGCGCCGGTGGTCGTGAAACCAAAGGAACTCGATCCGGCAGAGTGGGAGATGGAGACCAAAGCGCGGTTCCTGCGTGCGTTTCACGAGCTTGAATATGTCGGGGTCGTGCGTCAAACAAAGCGGAAAGCGGAGCATATCCAGCGGACAGTGTTTGATGCACCGCGGGTCACGATACACAGTGACGACGACGGGTAAATATTGTTGTGACACCCCTAATAGAAACCGATAAAATCGATCTGAGAAACTAGGCGTTGCCCGCTGCGGAGCTTGCAATCGATGCTGGGTAGTTCCGGGGCGGAGTTGCCGCGACGGTTGCACGCGGCCATTTATCAAGATGGCAGCTCTGCTCGACAAGATCATCCACCCTCACTCTGCCTCTGCCCCTTCAGCCAAAACTACCACTCACACCATGTCCGGCAACCACGAGCAGACCTACATCATGATCAAGGTCGGTTATCATCCCGCAAACGCGCGATGGCGAGGACAGTTCAGCTGATGAGATGAAATCTTGTGTATGATTTGTAGCCTGACGGCGTCCAGCGTGGCCTCGTCGGCGCGATCATTGCTCGCTTCGAGCAGCGCGGCTTCAAGCTCGTTGCCCTCAAGCTCGTCCAGTCGACGACTGAACACCTTGAGAAGCGTGAGTGTCGGAGCGCTAGAACTACCCCTATCTTTGACCACGGCGACCTTGCCATCGCCCTCATCCAATGTACTGATCTCCTGCGATCTTTTGTGTGCCCATAGACTACGCCGACCTCAAGGGCAAGCCGTTCTTCCCGGGGCTCATCAAGTACATGGCTTCTGGTCCCGTCGTCGCCATGGTCTGGGAGGGCCTTGACGCCGTCAAGACTGGCCGTGTGATGCTCGGTGCCACCAACCCGCTCGCCTCGCAGCCTGGTAAGCATGATATATGATTATCTCGTTGATCTCATCTCATCGCGATTGGTGTATTTGCGCAGGTACCATCCGCGGTGATTACGCTCTCGCAGTTGGCCGTAACATCTGCCACGGCTCCGACGCCGTTGAGAGCGCTCAGAAGGAGATCGCACTGTAAGTTCACGCTGCAATCTCGTGTGTTGTTTGCTTCAACGAGGCTGAACCCTTTTTATAGCTGGTTCCCGGAGGGCCTGACCCAGTACACTCACAATCAGGCCAGCTGGGTTTTCGAGTAAACTCGCCACTTGTACGATGAGATGTCAGTTGACGACACAAAATGAAATTGTGAGATTGCTAGTCAAAACGAACGCACCGGATGTCTGGTTGGAGTATCGAACGTGCACGAAGACAGTTGGTTTGCCACAGGCCGCACACTTCTGTGGGACGGCATGGGACCAAACAACTGCCGTAATGTTATGGACGGGACTAGCACGGTAGGTGTTAAAGACACATACTGAACGGCGAAGGACGGTTCGTAGTCATGCACTTGGCTCAAGGATGTTGCACAGCGCGCATCAGACAAGAGGGTAAATCGCAATACTAAACTCCAACACATTCTCGGTCTGATGAGCGGATCGTTTTTGTGGATCGCGCTCAGGCGCGACACCAGTATTCCTCGTCCGCCGACCGCGAACCGTGGATCAGCTCAATGACACCGTGCAGCCAAGTGACATTGCCTTCCGCGACGGCGAACATGCACACGGCGTTGCTATCTGAGCGGCCCCGCACGTCTTTGACTTCAAGTTGAAGTCTTCTCAAGGTTCAGGCTCACAGCGAGAAGCGCCTGATCGACAGCGTCTGATGGGCAGGCTGGGGATTTCTCTGCATGTCACCAGTTTGAGATCTATCGGTGATCCTGCAAGACGGGAGATAGCGAAGCTGACAATCATGTCCGATGACGGCACGGATCGCGGTCCGTGCGTCCGTCGTAATGAGATGATTTGCTGTTGTCGGAGATGCTGCGGTGGCGTTGGCAAGCCAGCAAGCCTGGTGCGATAGACATCAAATGCACGACAGACGTCTTCGTGCTTCAGTCATTCGGTTGGTGGAATGCGACAGTCGAACATGTCTGGCCAGGACCAGCTTGGTATTTGTGCTCGCGAGAGGTGGTTCGTGACCAATGACGAAGCTCCACCAGCAGGGTCGATACAGTACGTACTCCGAAGTGTCAACGCTGGAACGAGCACAATTATGAGTCCGAAGGCGAAGAAGTTCATCTGCAGGATCAGCGCTCTCAGTATGCATATCTGTGGACAGCGACTGTGACGTCGAGCAGTGCAATGATTTTTTGTTGTCATTGGGTGGGCAAGACGCAACGACAGCGAGCGGGACGGGTGGTGGTATGCAAGTCACGTTGGCAGGTCTAAGGGGAGTGATTCTCGCAAGTTCGTTCGGTGAGAACGCAAGAGTCCGGACTCGGGAGCCTCCGCCGTGTTCGCACACTTCTTCGTCCCTCTTTGCTGAGCTGGGCGACTCTCTCTTCTCGTCGCCTCTCGACGGTCTACGGCCCAGCTACTCTGCTGAAGCCTCCCTCGAGCCATGGCGTACGCGTTTGTGACCCTCGTCACGTCAGACGCGTATCTCCCAGGCGCCCTCGTCGTCGCGTCGGCTCTTCGTGATTTGCATACCTCCCCTGCTCAGCTTCCTGAAGTAGATTTCCAAACTGTCTGTCTAGTAACCCCAGAGACAGTCGATGTCAGGACCATCAAGCTCCTAAGGCGTGCCTTCGACCTCGTCGTCGGCGTCGAGGTTATTGCAGTCGACCAGTCCATCGGACTCGAGCTCCTCGGTGAGTCTACAAGTTCAAACCAGTCACGTGCCGCCGCCCCAGCTGTATCTAGCCACCTCCTGTGACGCATTAGCGGTCTGGACGGTGCCCGCAAACAAAACGCTCCCTTACTCGGCTTGCACTATACCCCTTCGCATCGCGCAATGCTAATCTCACGGTTCTTTTTTGCATTCTCAGGTCGACCCGATCTCCACACTGTGCTCACAAAACTGCATATGCTGCGCCTCACCCAGTTTGACAAAGTTATCTTTCTTGACGCGGACGTATTGCCGCTGCGTCCCTTGTCCCACCTCTTTACGCTACCTCACGAATTCGCTGCGGTTCCTGATGTCGGGTGGCCCGACATTTTCAACTCCGGAGTCATGGTCTTCAATCCCGGTGAGGACAAGTTCAACCAGGTCATGGCCCTTGTCCACTCCAAAGGAAGCTGGGATGGTGGTGACCAAGGCGTCCTTAATGAATGGCGTGGCGACAACTGGCATAGGCTCAGCTTCAAGTACAACACCACTCCGACAGCAGCTTATACGTACGTTATTCTTGATGCTACTGTGCCTTTGGTCTCAACGGGTTGCATTTCCAGCTATGCACCGGCCTACGAGCGTTTTGGCTCTTCAATTTGCGCGATTCACTTCATCGGTACCTGACCTTACGTCCTTCGCTTCAAGCGCAGCCTCTAACATTAGCGCAGGACCCAACAAGCCGTGGTCTTCCATTCCATTCAGAGCGCCGGCATCCCAGCAGTCTCATCCATCTTCCTCTGCCCCCCAGTCATATGCTTACAGCAGTCTCGTGGATCGCTGGTACTCCGTCTACGACAAGCACTTTCGTCCTGTAGATGCTGCACCCGAGCAGCAGAAAGAAGTACAGAAGTATGCTTCAGCTTGGAACGACGGTGCGGAGGACCAGATCTCATATCGCGCTCTGTCGCTTGACGAGCTCAAGCGCCTGGCTATCGAGGGTGTCAGCGCGAGCGGCATTGTCGGCCAACAACCGACGTCTTCCGAGGGTTTTTACCGAGCATTGCCTCTCGAGGGTCGAGTGGATCTCATTCGCCTTGCCCCAGCTCTGCCGACTCCCTTGCCGCATGAGGTTCCGGCTGCTCCACTGCAACGGACCTATTCTCTCCCTCCACTCACACCCCAAGGTCCATCTCCGGCCCCTCCACCGCCTAATCCACCTCGCCTGCAGTCGCCGCCCAAAATTACCTGGAATCCTGCTGTGGAGCCTCCGCCAAAGGATCGTCCCCCGGCGTCACACTTCCCCATTGATGCATTCTTCCCGAACGTATGGGACAAACAGCCACGCCAGGCACCAAAGCAACGGGGGTTCGATCCAATTCCGATGCATCAATCACCTTCGTCGCCTCCTACGCGTGGGAGCCCGGGTATGTCGACGTCGTTGCAGTACGGCAACGCTTGGGATCAAGTTCCGTCGATCCAGAAATATGCGACCCAGCTCATGCGTCCGAATGCACCTCCCGTTCCGCCGCCAGTCGACAATTCGCTGTCGGGTGGCCGACGTCGCCGTCGTAGCGAGAGTTACCCGGCCTGGGACGAAGATGAGGACAGCAGTCGCGACGGAGATGTCGAAGATGAAGAGTCGGACAGTGAACAGAGCACACGCGGCGCATGGACAGTTTCCAACTCGAGGGATTCAGACGCTGGCCACACAGTCAGCTCTCCGACGACTAGCATTGCGCCAACGGTTATGCCCGGACGAACAGAGAAGAGCCGTAGCCGACGAGGATCCCGTGCTATGAGTCCTCCTAAGAACTATCGTTCTCAGGGTACTCAAACACCGCGCGACCGCGGTGGGCAGGCAATCAGACGCAAGCCCCGAGCCGCGGTCGATGATCCGAAGGTATACAAGACGACGGGCGTCGATGCGGACGATTCTGGCACGGACCCTGCAGCCATCCGTGGCCAGTTCGCCACCGCCCCGCGATCAGGCAAGATGTCCCCTCCGAGCAAAGCCACGACTCAGACAGCGACGACGGCGCGTCCGAGGATCCAGACCCTCCCAAGCGACGATGTCGTGCTCTCGCCTGGCAGTAGTACACCGACCTCGGCACTTGCGTCGCCTCTTTCGCGTCCACAAGGTCGCTCCTGGGACCCCGCTCGCGGCGTGGATGTCTTCAAGAAAAGTTCAGAGGAGGTCCTAGCGCGCTTCCTGCGCCTTGATTCATGGGACGAGTCACCGCAGCATGTCTCTCCTCCTGCTGTGTGAACGCGCTATTCCCCACATCATCGTCGATAAGTCGTCCTGCAACAGCGAGCGCCAAAGCGTTCCCAGTATTCAGTGCCGCACTAGAGCGGAAAGCCCGCTTCTTGTACATTCTGTTTTGCTCTGCCTCTACTCTTGTTTCTATCGCTGCTCTTGCACGACTCCCCTATCCTTCACCCTATCGCTCGAATCCGTCGTCTCGCATCCCGCCTGTACGTTTATTGCTATCGCCAACTGCCCGCAGGTTCGCATGTTGTTTGCCGAAACACTTCACTCTTTGTTCGACAGTTTGTCCACTCGTCTCAGCCCTCTAGAGTCTCGCTGTTTCCCGCTCTGCTACAGGTCTTGGTATCTGTTACTGCTTCATCCCATGTCTCTGACACATCGTTCCCGCTCAGATCCCTGTTTCATCACCATGTCTACCTTGCGTCGATTCATCCTTCACGCTTCAACGCGCTCTCCAGCCGCCTGTCACTTTCAACGTTCCGTGTCTCGCCGTTTGCGTAGAATGACAGCCTGTGCATGTATGTTGCCTCACCCCACATTCTTTCGTCAAGGATATTGCTATTATGCAATTGATTGAAGACGCGGTATTGTCGATGTACGCGGGCTGATCAGGGTCAGGTCAGGTCGATAATCTCGTGGCTCCAGTCGGCTTGAACTGTACGTCGAGCGAGTGAGAGCGTGGATAGCTTGCGAGTGACAGGACTTGTCGAGGACGGACTACTGAGAGTTGATTTAGCTCCGGCCGGCGGCGTCACAGGCGACTGCCATGTCATAAGCGGCGTCTTGCGCGGTCTTCTGGGCGGTCGAGGGGTCATTGGTGCATCAGGCATTGTTTCTGCAGCGTCTGCATCGTCATCCGACGGTGTGGTGCTGCGAAATGCTCTCGTTTTCGACTGAGTTCGTGACACCTTCTGCACTTTGCGTTTGCCAGCTTTTACACTCGTTACATGTTCGTGATCGGAGCCTGACTCGAGGCTGAAAAAGTCTGCGGCTGAGTCGACGATTGGAGGCGCCTGTTTTGGCGGACGTCCTCGCCGCTTGGGAGCAGAGGTTATGATGTCGGCCATAGGCTTGAAAGTAGTAGTCTGACCAACGGAAAAGCTGGTAGTGACTTTGCGTGAACGCCCCACAGATCGTTTTGTTGGGGGCGACGTAGCTGAGGACTGTTTTCGCGGTTTACGTTTGGGTGGACTAACTACCATTTCCTCGTCGTCATCGGAGACCGTAACGGCATCCAGGTTGAATGTCTCGTGTTCGTCCTCATTACTGGGATTGTGAAGTCCTACCTTGCCAGGCATTTCGCTTTCGTCGTCGAGCGCACCTTCTTCCTCTTCAGTTGCGTCTACTGTGGCTTCGACCGCTCGGCCGAGATGTCGTCGGTAACAGCCTCGAATGATGTCGCCCCAGAGTGTGTAACGATTACACCCAGGGCATTCTCCGCCGCGAGGGAGCATCGCGCTGGACAGTTGTGTTGAAGAATTTTGCGAACTGTTTCCGGAAGAGGCAAACTGCTGCGCAAGGCAGGTGAGGTGAGATATACTAGTACAATCGTGGTTCGTGCAGAGAGAGATATCGCGATTGTCCTGAAAGCAAAATGAGCGCACAGCATGAACCGGGGATTAGTTGGACGAACAACACTGCCCAGGTCAATGTCCTCAGCGCAGACGGCACACGACTGTGTCCCGGCACCGTTGAGTACAGAATGATGTTTTGAGAGTTGCATGTTGGTGAATATAACTGCGTGCGACAGTGAGACACAGGTTAATTGAGTGAGTAGGAAGCGTACCGTCTTTTACGTCGATGGGCCCCTTTCGTCCAGACCCAAGGGAACCGCTGTTGCCGTCAACACCCTCTAGCTCAATTTGCACTGTAAATCCTGGTGGAAGGTGTGGAGTGCTGCGAGCAGCCTCGCCCCAAGCCTTCATAGTTTCGGTCGTGAAGATGCGAGCATGCAACGGCCATAGCGTATAGGGGTGTGACGAAACTAATAGTCGAGCCACGCTGTAAATATCGTCAGCACGATGCACACAGACGAGAGCGACAGGACTGACAGGATATTCTTCTTGAGAGTTTTCACACTGCGTGCGAAAACGGCCTGCTCATTGCGGTATGATTTGAAAAAACGTGTGCGATGTGGATGCTGCCACGCCCACTGCACAGGTTCAGGCGAGCTCCAGAATGAACAATCGTTGCGCTGACCTCAAACTGTAGCGCCGAAAGCTTTGAGGGGAAACCATAAATGATCATACCCTGGTCGAAGGTAGCATGTGTTAGCTTCTATGTTATTGTGGCGAAATTGAGGCGGACCATCTCCCAGGGTCGACCATTTCTTGTCTGTTTGGCACCACCGACAATCTCACCGTTATGTTGGCGGATTCTGCGGGGCGGGTCTGGTGTACTGCCAATATAAGTACCAGTCGCTCGCTCGGTCTTTCTCGACTTCAGGAGATAACACGCGTAGAAGGCAGGAATGGTGTGATTCAGCAACGACGAACGCGCGGTTGGGGTATATTGCGTCCCCTTTGAGGTCTCAAGTACCATTGCTTCAAAGTGCCGGAGCCACTGACGAGGTGTACGAGGCGCCACTGTGCGTGTTAGATGGCAGATGGCCGATGGAAAGCGGAGTGTCAGGTGACCACGAACGGTTGAAACGGCGCCCGGCAGTGAGCGGCTTTTCATCCGTTCCTTCGTCTTTGGCGTCACCGTATCGTAATGGCTACGGCCGACATCATCCACAATTCGCCAGCGCTGCACTCGCTCAAACGCGACCAGCTCGTCAAGCTCTGTAAGAAACACGGAATCAAGGTGCGTGCAACCTGCTTTATCCGCTTTTCAGGGTGCACGCTGAACAGGTCTACCGGATAGGCTTCCGGCAAGAATGGCGAATTGATAAGCAAGCTTAAAGCCCACGCAGCGGCTGCATCCGCCACGGGCTATCTCGACGCTGACCAGACGTCGAGCGTATCCGCATACGATAGCGATGGCGGTGACGGGGACCTCACCACGCGATCTGGCAGAGCCAGTGAGCAGTGGGAGGACCTTGGGAGCTTCATCGCTCAGGACGAGCAATTCCCCCACTCCTACCCGCAGTCAACACGCTTTGCGAACGGCTCTGATGCCATGTCATCCCCATCGTCGAAAGCCAGCTCGACGCACGAATTCGGCCGTTTGAAGACTACAACCAAAGGTCCGCGCTTGCCGGTGCCCGCATTGTACCCGCGTTTCAGACACTCATGCAAGCTTTCTCACAGGCGAATCCTCGTCTATCGGTTCCTCAATTAAAGCCTTTAAGAGCTCGTTGAAACGTGCAGGAACCATCCTCTCGCTCAAGGCAGCTGCACGTTCTCAGTCCAATGTCAGTCAGATGGACGTTGACAAATCGGAGGGCGACTCGCTCTCAACCAAATCGGTTCACTATGACAACGATATTCTCGCAGAACAACCCGCTTACGACAACGAGGTCGTGGACCCCGATCGCGATCTGCCGGCCACTATTCGCCTAGTCACCAGCGAGTCATCCTCACGGCCCACCATGACCCCCGCGCTCAAGCCCTTCGCTACGAACTTCAACCTCGCAGAGCGTACACCCTCTGCTGCCCGTCGGCTCTATCCTATGCTGGCTGCTCAAACCGATGACCAAACCGATGACGAGGATTCTGATGCGGCAATTCCCGGCGCGTTCAACTCGCCAGCTGCTGCTCCGACACCAAAGCCTTTGCGGTCGCCCGCGACACAACGCGTTTCTCAGTCCGCACCCTTTGTCTTTGGCTCGCCGAACTCTCGGGTCTCCAATGCTCAGTTCCAGAATGTCGCATCTGCGGTTCTGGACGAGATGAATCGCCGTCTTGGCGCAACTGGGACGTCGACAGCAGCCGACATGAAGCTACTCACAGATCGCGGCAAGCTGCCAGCAGTCGGACCGTCTGGAACTGGTCAATCCTCTGCTTCGACGGACCGGTTCGCCCAGGCTCATGAGGCGCGATTCAACAAGATGGACTCGATCCTCAATCACTATGCAGCAAAGCGCAGCGCGCCTACGATTGGCATGAAGCGCAAGGCAGAGGAGATGGACGATAGCGTTGCATCCAAGCCTAAGAAGGCAGTTGTTGCTGCTGCCAACGAGCACAGCGAGGTCCGCAACCCAAAGCGTCGGCGTACCATCGTCGAGAACGGGCAGACGGAGCCAGAGGCTGCTGTACACGATCGCGACCTTGTGAAGAAGAAGCTCGAGGCGGCGAGGGTTAAGCGACAAAACACCCGCGGTGGTCCACATGTGGGATCTTCGTCAAGCCCTGGTACGTTTTTCCTACCTCTAATACCCGTTCACGCAGCTGATGATATCTAAAGCCAAGCCTGGAATCATGGCTTCTGCTCGCTCATTAGTTGGCCGTATCATGAACCGCAGCCCCAAATCCATCGCCGCCGCTGCAGGGCCCGTTACGCCTACGCCGAAGCCACCTGCTTCCAAGGTAGTGAAACCGTCTCTTGCACCAGCCGCCAAGCCTAGTTTGGCACCCCGCGTGCCGACTGTTCCCTCTGGCTCGCAGCCACAAGGAGCTGCCCGCAAGGTCTCCGTGGCCGCTGGTGTTGTCGGTCCCTTGTCCCGTAAGGTCTCTGCGGTCTTCAGTGGAGTCGGACCATTGGGCCGCAAAGTTTCGGCAACCACCAGCGGCGAAGCCCTTTCGCCCCGTAAGGTCTCGGCAGCTAGTAATAGTGAAGGTCCTTCGCCCCGCAAGGTTTCGGCAACCACAAGTGGTCTTTCTCCCCGCAAGGTCTCTGCAACTACTAGTGTCAGCGGCCCGTCGTCTCGCAAGGTCTCTGCGACTAGCAGCGTTGGCGTGTCCTCGCCACTCGTCAGCAAGCAGAATGTCTCTAGCGTCGTCTCACTCCAATCTCGCCAACGCACCGAGTCGCGGCTACTCGCGCCGACGGCCAGCTCATTGGCCAAGAAGCAATCGTTCGTGCGACTGCAGAACAAACCAACTCTTGGCAATGTGCGCAGCACGACGTCGCCCACGCCTAAGCCTGCACCTGTGGCGGCATCTGCTGCTGCACCTGCACCTGCTCTTGCGCCTGCTTCTGCGCATGCCATTACGCCTGCGCATATGCCCGCGCCGAAGCCTGTGCCTGTGCTCGCACCTACGCCCCCGATTTCACGGCCTATCTCGCCGCCTGTGGCGGACGAGAAGCTCGGTACAGTCACCAATTACATTCGCATGCCCGGCTCTGGCAGTCCATCGAAAGCGCTGCAGTCGCCTCCCAAGTACGGCGAAGCCAAAAAGTCCTCACCGAAACAGGCGGTACTTGCACCCCGCCGCCCACGTATCTCTCGGTCCAAGATCATAACCAAGCTTGGCGAGAAGCGCGCTGCAACGACTACCACCAGATTCATTACTGGCCTCAGCGGCGGTGGTAGTGGCAAAAGCGCTATCAACACTGGCAGCAACAAGTCTCTTGGTCATGAACGTCGCTCGCTTATGGTCAAAGACCGATCTGGCGACAAAGGTGGACGTCGCTCGCTTGCTGCTAAGGACCGTATCTCGAACAAACTCGCGTCGATTGATCATGCGGCGCGCAAGCGTATCAAGCTGTCCGAGATGATACATCCCGGTCGTGCTGAAGTTATCTCGCCTTGAGCTGTGGCCTTCCCGAACTCTGATTTTTGTGTCCATACTTTGCCTACTACCCACCCACTGGCGATACCTCCGCCCTCTCCGTCCTCCGGATATCCTCATACGTCTCCTACGGCATCCCCACGCATCCCCACGTTCTCCTACGCCTACCACGCATCCCACGTCTTCTCGATGTCCCCCGCTCGCCGGGAGCATGTCCCTCGAACACGTCGTCCGCTTCCCATTTCCATACGCACATGTCCCGCCTCCGACCGCGATGATGCTTTGAACATTTGCCCGTCTACTTCATCTACGTCTTGTATAGCCTTTGCCTTGCCTTTGCTTCTCTGTGTATACATATACATGCCTCGGCCCCTGCTCCGTTTCCTGCCTTCTCTCCGTTCTCGTACGATTGACCGGGTGTGCTCGTCCTCGTCAGTCGATCGTTGCTTATTTGCTACTATCGTATCTGTCGTAATCGTGCACACCCCTCATAATCGTCTTGTTTCTGACAGCTCTCCCGCCCCTGTTCCATCCTCTCTATCCCTGTGCGACTGCTTGTGGGTACACATCTTCGATACGTCGATCGTTGCCTGCCTGTCCGACATCGTCCTGCGTCGGGTTCCTGCATGCGCCCTTTGCTCGCGTGCTCGTTCCCTTGCGGTTCTTCCTCTCTTTTTTGTCTCCATCCTGCCTCCTGAAATCCGCCGTCTTTGAGCTTGGTTCCCCGATTGATTCCGACCTTGATACGTGTATCCAACGATTACCCCATGCGCCCCTGATGTCTACGATGTCCCTCCCAGTCCCGGATTTGCTTGCTTGCTTGCCCTGCCCCTTGATCCGCCGATCGTACAACACAGGTTGATTGTGCAGTCATCACGCGTGGGAAACCGTCAGAGTGTGT
>Ga0247815_10001755_pt1 | contig 16461 bp, 24 predicted proteins | sample UWRJL194509B1_FD_181014 | JGI IMG/M metagenome (GOLD analysis project Ga0247815, IMG submission 181014) | Plant litter microbial communities from Arlington Agricultural Research Station in Wisconsin, United States - UWRJ-L194-509B-1 | ecosystem: Environmental > Terrestrial > Plant litter >...
CGACGCTGGTCGTGGGCGGGGGAGTGCTGAGTGCCGACCTGGGGTCCGACCGGGTGCGCGAGCAGCGGCCGGCGGGCGACCACCTCGAACTCGCCGCAGAGACGGATTTCCCCGCCGGTACCGGGCCTCGCGATCTGCTGCGCAGTGGAGACGACGTGTTCCTGCTGGGGGAGCTCAACGGTGGGCTGTTCCGTCTCGGCGAGCACGGCGCGATCCAGGCCTCGGGAGAGGTTGTGGCCGACTGGGTCTCAGGCGACCACGCCGCTGCCCTCGCCGAGCACCGGGGCTACCTCTACACCGGGCTGCGCGGATCAAACCGCATTGCCGCCGCCCGCCGCGCTGATCTCGCTCCCGCCTTCGCCATCCCGACCGGCGGAGACTGGCCGCGGCATCTGGTGATCGCCGACGACATCCTCCACGTCGCCAACCAGCTCTCTAGCACCGTCACCAGCTTCCGCCTCGACCCTGCCACGGGCATCCCGACCCCGCTCGGCGCGCCCTCCCCGGTCCCGTCGCCGACCTACCTCCTCCCCGCCCGCTGACCCCATCCCGGCGTACCTCTGTTCCCGCGGCGTGTTGTGGAAACTCAGGACTCTGGCCGCGGTGAACCTCGACGCGCATGCCTGAGCGGGGAATGCCTGACCCGTTTCCTGAGTTTTCAATGGGGAACAACCGTGCACAGCACTGAAGAACGGCTGAGATCGGGGCAGGCGCGACGCGCGCGGGATGCGCCGATTTTGCGCAGGCTCAACCTTTGGTAAAGTAATCACGCTGTTCACAGCAATCCTCGATAGCTCAATTGGCAGAGCATCGCACTGTTAATGCGGCGGTTCTTGGTTCGAGTCCAAGTCGGGGAGCTCGATAGTCGCACGGGGCTCCACCCCCTGCGGCTTTCGTTCGTTAAGAGCGACATTCGGTGAGGCGAAGGAGACGTTCGTGCGGATCTTCCTGTTGGCAATGGACCACCGTGACTCCCTCGAGCGCGACGTCTACGGTCTCACCGCGCCGCCCACGCCAGAGCAGACCGCAACGATCGAGCATGGCAAGTCCCTGATCTTCGACGGCCTCCTTTCCGCGATCGCCGGGGGTGCGGATGCCGCCTCCGCCGGTGTCCTCGTCGATGAGCTGTTCGGCGCGCAGGTCGCCCGACTCGCGAACGACCCGGGTGTGGATCTGGCGATGCCGATCGAGGAGAGCGGCCAGAAGTTCTTCACCCTGCAGTACGGCACGCTCGCGAGCGGCGAATGGCTCGACCATGTCGCCGATTTCAACCCCGCGCAGGTGAAAGTGCTGGTGCGTGACAACCCCGACGAGGATCCGGTCGCACGCGTGAAGCAGTTCGACGACCTCGCCACCGTCTCGGCGACGCTCGCGGCGCAGGGCCGCACCTTGATGATCGAACTGGTGGTGCCGGCGAGTGACGAGCAGCTGGCGAGCGTCGGCGGCGACGTCTACCGCTATGACCGCGACGTGCGCCCCGCACTCACCGTCCGTCTGATCAGTGAATACCAGCGGCGCGGCGTGGAGCCGGACATCTGGAAGATCGAGGGGCTCGAGACGACCCAGGCGGCCGAGGACGTGGTGCGCGCGGCGCGACAGGGCGGGCGTGACCGGGTCTCCTGCATCGTGCTGGGACGCGATGCCCCGGTAGATCGCCTCGACCACTGGCTGACCATCGCGGCTCCTCTCGACGGCTTCATCGGCTTCGCGATCGGCCGCAGCATCTGGGAGCAGCCGTTGCGCGATCACCTCGCCGGCGGCTCGGAGGAGGAGTTGGTGGCGGCGGTCGCCCGCAACTACCGGCACTTCGCCGACACCTACGCCGCGGCATCCGTACTCCCCACGGAGTAGGACGCAGGCTCCGGAGAGCGGATGCCGCCCCGCCGGGCCACAACTACGATCGAGGAATGCCACACTCGGGTCGGTTCACGCGCGAGCGCTGGCACGACCGCTGGCAGGAGCCGTGGATCGAGCACGAGATCGAACGCCGCGCCCGCTCTCGCCAGTCGTCCCGCTGGGCGCGGCTCTGGCTGCCGGTCATCGTCAGCCTGCTGGTTCAGGTACCGGCCGTCTTCGTCGACTTCGTGCCCGGGCGCGGAGTGCGCAGAGTCGTGCAGGAGGTCAGCCCGGCCTGGTTCGCGCTCTCCCTCGTCATCGCGCTGATCGGGCCGCTGGCGCTGATCGCCGCCCGGCGCTGGCCGGGGCCGGTGGTCTCGGTGACCGCCGCCGCGGCCGCCGCAGATCTCCTGCTGTTCCACGACGCCACCCGACCGCCGTATCTCGCCCTCGCCTTCGCGATCGTCTCGGCCATCGTGCGCGGGGCGCGGGCCTGGGCGTGGATCTCGGTCGCAGCGGCCTGGGTCGTCTCGGTGGTGATCGCCCTGGTGGCCGGGCTCGACCTGCCACCGGGCAGAATCGTCGCGATCACGCTGGGCATCCTGATCGTCATGGGCGTGGGCGAGGCGATCCGCACGCGCCGCGACAACTTCCGTGACTTCTCGCGTCGATTCGCCGAGCGCAAGCAGACCGAAGTCCAGGCTGAGCGGGTGCGCATCGCCCGCGAGCTGCACGACGTGCTCGCCCATTCGCTCAGTCAGATCAACGTGCAGGCGAGTGTCGGCCTGCATCTCATGGACGCCCAGCCCGACAAGGCGAAGGATGCCCTGGCCAGCATCAAAGACAGCAGCAAGTCCGCGCTCGACGAGGTCCGGTCGATGCTGGGAGTGTTGCGGGCGGAGGACGGCGCCGACCCCGGGGCCCCGCTCGTGCCGGAACCCGACCTGTCCCGCCTCGCCGGTCTCGCCGCCTCGATCGAGGCCCAGGGCATCGCGGTGGACGTGCAGAATCGCATCACCACGCCGCCGCCCGCCCCCGCGCAGCTCGCGCTCTATCGCATCGCCCAGGAGTCCCTCACGAACGTGCTGCGGCACGCGAAGGCTAGCCGCGTCACCGTCGTGGCCGAGGAGATCGGGGGCGAGTACCGCCTCACCGTCACCGACAACGGCACGGGGGTGCCCTCCTCGACGAGCGGCGGCCGCGGCCTGCTCGGCATGCACGAGCGCGCCGACCTGCTCGGCGGCACTCTCGAAGCAGGACCGCGTGATGGCGGCGGCTTCGAGGTCCGCGCAGTGATCCCTACGAAGAAGGAATCCCCATGATCCGCGTCGCGATCGCCGACGACCAGCAGCTCATCCGCGCCGGCTTCCGATCCCTGCTCGAGGCGGAGCCCGACCTCGAGATCGTCGGCGAGGCGGGCACGGGGAGCGAGGCCGTCGCGCTGGTCACGCGCGAACGCCCCGATGTCGTCCTCATGGACATCCGGATGCCCGAGGGCGACGGTCTGTGGGCCACAGAACAGATCGTGGCGAACCCCGCCCTCGCCGGCACGCACATCGTGATCGTGACCACCTTCGAGCTGGACGAGTACGTCGCCCGAGCCATCCGCGCGGGAGCGAGCGGCTTCCTGGTGAAAGACACCGAACCGGTGGAGCTGATCCGCGCCGTGCACGTCGTCGCCGGGGGAGACGCGCTGCTGTCGCCCGGCGTCACCAAGCGGCTGCTCGAGCGCGTGGCCGGGTCACTCAAGGACGCACCGGACACGCGCCAACTCGCAGTACTCACCGAGCGTGAGCGCGAGGTGCTCGGACTGGTCGGGCTCGGCCTCACGAACGATGAGATCGGGCGGCGCCTCTTCCTCAGCCCGCTGACCGCGAAGACCCACGTCTCGCGCATCATGGCCAAGCTCGGTGCCCGCGATCGGGTGCAGCTCGTGGTTGTCGCCTATGAGACCGGGCTGGTGCGCGCGGCGTACACCGACTGACGCGACCTGCTCCCGCGATCTGCTCCCGGGGGCGTAGACGACAGCATCCGCCGGGCAGATTCGCGGATGCGCGGCGACGGCGAGTCTTGATGCAACGGTTCCGCCGGAACCCCGTCAGACAAGGATTCACCATGCTCTCCACTCTCGTCATGTCGCACCCGTGGGGCGCGCCGCTCGCCGGCGGCTTCGCGTTCTTCTTCCTCCTGATCCCGCTGTTCTGGATCGGGGTCATCGTGCTCGTCGCGACACTCGGACGCCGTCGCTGGCGTCGCAACTGGGAGCAGGGCGGCCACCCCGCCTTCGGTGGCTGGGCGGCGGCCAAGAGCGCCGAGTCGACACTGGCCGAGCGGTTCGCCCAGGGTGACATCGACGAGGTCGAATACCGCGCCCGCCTCGAGGTGCTCCGCGCGAACGCACACCCGCGCCAACCGTAATCTCGCCGGACAGAGCCACCGCAGGGACCGCCATCACGGCGGTCCCTGCGGTCGTCGTGGGGGCGCTACCCTCGAATTCGTGCTTCAACCGAAGCCAGAGGGAGAAGAACCGTGGATGCCTGGCTCGCTGAGAACGCGCAGTTTCTCGCGATGGTGCTCGCCATCGCGGCCGCGGTGCTCTTCGTGCTCGCGGCGGTGTTCGGCATTCTCTGGGGCGTCAACGCTCGCGGCCGTCGACGCCAGTACCTCGCCCGCGTCGAGGCCCAGCGTCAGCGTCTCGATACCGACGTGGAGCTGCAGGAGCAGCTCGGTCGCCTCCGCATCGTGCGGGAGCTGCACGAGGTGGCGGTGCACTCGGTGTCCGTCATCATCAGCCAGGCCGATGGCGCTCAGTACGCAGCCAAGACCGATCCGGATGCCGCGGTGCGTTCCGCGGCCGTGATCGCCGACACCGCCCGCTCCACCCTCGCGGACCTCCGCCGGGTCATGAGTGTGGTGCAGGACGGCGAGGCCGCCGCGTCCCCCCAGCCGCGGCTCAAGACCGCCCGTGACCTGTTCGCCGTCATGCGCGATGCCGGGCTGGACATCGAGTTCGTGGAGACCGGGCAGCGCTTCGATCTCAAAGAGGGCGCAGAACTCGCGATCTACCGCATCCTGCAGGAGGCGCTCTCGAACGCCCTCGAGTACGGCGGCGACGGCACGAAGGTGAAGGTCTCGTTCACCTGGACCGAGGAGGGGCTGCAGGTTCTCGTCGACGACGAGGGCGCACGCACCGCTGCCGTGCGCGACGGCAAAGACCCTCATGCGGAGTCGCGTCAGCGCCCGTACACGATCGACGACGACCTGCACGCGCTCACCAACGTCGTCAGCGGCCCCGGCATCACCGAGATGCGGGAGCGCGCGGCTCTGTTCGGCGGCATCCTCAACGCCTATTCGGTGCCCGGGGTGGGCTTCTCGATCTCGGCCATCTTCCCGGCGCTCCGCTATGACAACGGGGTGCACGGCGTGAATCTGGACCAGTCGTGAGCGATCTGCTCGCGGCCCCGGCCATCCGCGTGGTGCTCGCCGACGACCAGCCGCTACAGCGCCAGGGCTACCGCATGGTGCTCGACTCCCAGCCCGACATCGTCGTGCTGGGAGAGGCGAGCGACGGGGCGCAGGTGCTCGCCCTCACCCGCAGCCAGGCGACGGATGTCGTGCTGATGGACATCCAGATGCCCCGCGTCAACGGGCTGGTCGCCGCCGAGCACATCTCCCGTGACACGGAGGTGCTGGCGCTCGGTCCGGCCCCGCGCATCATCCTGCTCACGGCCGTCGCGGTGGCGGACGAGACCGTGGATGAGGCTACCGATGGGGTCTTCGCGGTGCTCTTCAAAGACACGGCGCCCGAGGAGTTGCTCGCCACGATCCGTGCGGCGGCGGCGCGACTGCCCGTCACCGACGATGGCGCGCTCTAGCGCCGAGACCGCGGCGCTGCGCCAGGGCATCGCCGTCGGACTGTCGGCGGCGGCGTACGGCATCTCCTATGGGGCGCTGGCAGTGGCGGCCGGGCTCGACGTCTGGCAGACCTCCGTGATGAGCCTGGTGATGTTCACGGGCGGCTCGCAGTTCGCGCTGGTCGGGGTGCTCGCCACCGGCGGTACCGCTGCCGGGGCATCGGCCATCTCGGCGGCCGCCATCCTCGGAATCCGCAACGGCATCTACGGCATCCGCGTCGCCCCGATCATCGGCGGCGGCCGGTGGCGCCGATTCGCCGCGGCCTGGGTCACCATCGACGAGACGACCGCGGTCGCCGTTACCCAGCCCGATCGACGCAGCCAGCTGGTGGGATTCTGGGTCACGGCCGCGGCGACCTTCGTGGGCTGGAACGTGACGTCGGTGATCGGCGCCCTCATCGGCAACGCCCTCGGCGACCCCCGGGTCTATGGCTTGGACGCCGCCGCGGCGGCAGCCTTCCTCGGACTCCTCTGGCCGCGGTTGCGCCAGCTGCAGACCATCGCCGTGGCGGCCGGGGCCGCGGTCGTAGCAGTGGTGCTCACCCCGGTGCTCGTTCCCGGCCTGCCCGTGCTGGTTGCGGCGGTGGTCGCCATCCTGGTCGGGGCCTTCAACTGGTTCGGGTCACGCGATGCCGCGGGAGGTGCGCCGGCATGACCCTCTGGCTGATCGTGATCATCGCGTCGCTGGCCTGCTTGGCGCTCAAGCTCGCCGGCTATCTCGTGCCGCCGTCTGCGCTCGAGAAGCCGGCGCCAGCCCGCATCGCCAACCTGCTCACCGTGGCGCTGCTCGCCGCCTTGATCGGGGTGCAGACGCTGGCCAGTGGCCAACAGGTGACTCTGGATGCCCGCGTTCCCGCCGTGCTCGTGGCTGCGGTGTTGTTCGCTCTCCGGGTGCCGTTCATCCTGGTGGTGCTCGCCGCAGCCGCCACCGCGGCGCTGCTCCGCGCCGTCTTCGGCTGAGCGACTCGCTGGTCGAGTAGGCCGCGACGATGAAGCACGCGTACCGGAACCCGCCGGGGGAGGGTTACGCGTCGAGGTCGTCCGTGCCGGGCAGCCAGCTCTCGCCCGGCTTGCCCCAACCGTTCTTGCGGATCGCCTTGGCCGCGGCCTTGGCATGCGCGTGCTCCAGGCGGTCGACGTAGAGCACTCCGTCGAGGTGGTCGTACTCGTGCTGGAAGATGCGCGCCAGCCACCCCTCTGCACGGATCTCGAAGGGCTGCTGCTCGAGATCGACGGCCCGAAGGATGGCGAGCTCCGCGCGACGGAGAGGATACCGCTCTCCCGGAACGGAGAGGCAGCCCTCAGACTCGGCCTCATCATCCGCCTCGCCGATCGGCACCGGGCTGATCCAGAGTTCGGGATTGATGGCGACGCCGCGCCAGAGCACCTCGTCGTCGTCGACCCAGTTGTAGACGAAGACACGCAGCGGAACGCCGACCTGCGGTGCCGCGAGCCCGACTCCCGGGGCCTTCTCCATCGTCTCGAACATGTCGTCCACCAGGGTGGCGAGTTCGTCATCGAAGGTCGTGACCTCGAGTGCGGGAGTGTGGAGTACGGGTTCACCCGTGATCTGAATCGGAAGTACGGCCATTCGCCAAGAATATCGACTGGTCACCGGGTAGGGTCGCCTTCGTGACGCCAGTGCTTACCGAAGTAGCTTCCGCCGCGCTCCTGACGCCGAGGGCGTACATCGGTATCCCGATTGCTCTCGTCGGCGCCGTTTTCCTCGCGGCCGGAGCACAACTGCAGCACCGCGGGGTTACCAAGGTCGACGCTCAGCGGGAGGGTGCTCCGGCATCCGCCCTTAATTTCCGTCAGCTGCTCGCGCTGCTGCGCCGTCCGTCGTGGCTGTTCGGCACGCTCCTGCTCGGCCTCGCGGTCGTGTTCCAGCTCACCGCTCTCATCTTCTCGCCGATCATCGTCGTTCAACCGCTCGGGGCCGTGGCACTTGTGATCACTGCGGTGGTCAATGCTCGAGTATCGAAGGTGAAGCTCACGGGCAAAACCATCCGATCGATCACATACTGCATCGTCGGCGTCGGTCTGTTCGTCACCATCGCGGCGTTCCATGCGCAGGAGAAGGAGATCACGCCGCGAGAGCTCACGATCGTGCTGCTGCTGCTGCTGGCCATCACCGTCATCTTCACGCTCGCCTTCATCTTCTTCCGGCACCGCTTCAAGGCGATCATCTACATCGTGGGCGCAGGGGTGCTGTACGGCTTCGTTGCAACGCTTGCCAAGGTCGTGATCGGGCGCATCCAGACGATCATCATGGTCGGGTCTGATGGCGTCGAGTGGCTCACAATTCTCTGTGTGCTTGCGTTGGTCGCCGCGACCATTCTTGGTGGCTACTTCGTGCAGACGGCGTATGCCTCAGGTCCGCCCGATCTGGTCATCGCGGGGCTTACCGTGATCGACCCGCTTGTGGCGGTGACCATCGGCATCGTGGTGCTTCGCGAGGCCGACACCGCCCCGCTGTGGGCGATCTTCGCGTTCGTCGTGGCTGGAGCTATCGCGGTCTATGGCGTACTCCAGCTCGCCAAATACCACCCACAGACCCAGCGATAAGCTGGAGTCTTCGTTGTCTATTGCAAGGATCCCCTGAACCGTGACTGATTTGCCGGACCACGCGCCCCTCGCGGACGCTGACCCGACGAGACCGCTCAAGATCCTCATCGGTGTCGACACCTTCCCACCCGACGTCAACGGCGCGGCCATGTTCTCCGCCCGCCTCGCCGCCGGGCTCACCGAACGCGGGCACGAAGTACGTGTCGTCTCGCCCGCCTCCGGGCGCAAGCGCGGGCTCATTCGTGAGACCCACGAGGGCGCCACCTTCGGCGTGTACCGCCTGCCCTCCTACCGCTGGTATCCGCATGACTGGCTGCGGTATGTGGCTCCGTGGCGCGCTCGCCACTATTCGCGCAAGATCCTGGATGACTTCAAACCCGACGTCGTGCATATCCAGTCGCACATCGTGGTGGGCCGTGGCCTCACCCGCGAAGCCGTCGTGCGTGGCATCCCCGTCGTCGCGACCAACCACTTCATGCCCGAGAACCTCATGGAGCACACGCTCCTCCCGCAGTTCCTCCGCCGCACTGCGGCGCGCATCGCGTGGAACGACGCCGCGAAGACCTACCGCATGATGTCCGCCGTCACCTCGCCGTCGCGCAAGGCGGCCGACTTCCTCGAGGCCGAGACCGACATCACCGATGTCCACGCCGTCTCCTGCGGGATCGACGCCTCGCTCTACACGCCGAGCTTCGAGAAGCGCACCGAGAACCGCATCCTGTTCGTCGGTCGAGTCACCGCCGAGAAGCACATCGACGAGCTGATGAAGGCGGTAGCGAAACTCGATCCCGCGCTCGACGCCAAGCTGCAGATCGTCGGCGGCGGCGACCTGATGAACCAGTTGCAGCAGCTGGCGAAGACTCTCGGCATCGCAGACCGCACCACGTTCACCGGATACGTGACCGAGGAGGAGCTGCACGACGCCCTCACCCACGCCTCCGTGTTCGCCATGCCCTCGATCGCCGAGCTGCAGAGCATCGCGACGATGGAGGCGATGGCATCGGGCGTGCCGATCGTCGCGGCGGACGCGATGGCGCTGCCACACCTCGTGCACAACGGCGAGAACGGCTACCTGTTCAAGCCCGGCGACATCGACGACCTGGCGGCGAAGCTCACCACGGTGCTCACCCAGACGGACGCCGAGACCACCGCGATGAAAAAATGGAGCCTCCGCTACATCGCGGCCCACGACATCCAGCGCACGTTGAGCATCTTCGAAGCGCTGTATCGTGGAGAAAAGGTGACCGATCCGGTCACCGATGCGTCGCTCGAACTCTCCTGATTTCGTCGCGCACGGGGCGGTAGCTCAGCTGGTTAGAGCAGACGACTCATAATCGTCCGGTCACGGGTTCAAGTCCCGTCCGCCCTACGGAAGACTCACTGGCGTCGAGAACGGCCGTCCCCCCCCTGATCGCGCGAAGCGGAGAATGAGCGTGGCGACGTCCTGAGTACGCCGATCGCGGCTCCCTTGTTGCGTAAACTGTGAGGGAATATCATTGACTATGAGCTCATCCGCACCCGCACCGACCCCCGCCGGTTGGTACCCGGACCCCGCGTCCGGCCGTATGCGCTACTGGAATGGCATCGCCTGGACCGAGCAGTTCCAGGTCCCTCGCGCAGGGCCGATCATGACGAACGCCGCTGCAACCGCATCCCTCCTGCTCGGAATATGCGGCTTCATTCTCATGGCGATCCCGTTTTTCATCGGCTGGTTCATCGGTGGGCCCCTCGACATTCTTGCGATCATCTTCGGCATCGTCGGGCTGAGTCGAACTATCACCATCGGTAGGGTCGGCACCGCGTCCGCGATTGTCGGCATCGTACTCGGCGGACTCTCTCTCTGCTCAGCGTCTCGATCGGTGCCGGTTCGATTTGGTAACCACGGTGCCTGACTCGCCGACGATGACCACTGTGCCGCCTTGCCCTTCCCTCGTCGCGGACCAGTCGACCGTCCTCGCTATGGTTGAGCCATGATCGACTTTACGAACAGCAGATTCATCAAGCTCTCCAACGTGGCGCCTGAGTCATTGCGAGCCCAGATCGCGCATGTTCTGGTCGAGGGTGAGGAGCTGAAGCTCGCTGCTAAGGGCGCCCGCGACTTCGTTGTCTTCACCGACAAGCGTGTGCTCGTCGTCAACGTGCAGGGCATGACAGGTAAAAAGGTGGACGTTTCGTCCCTTCCGCTCAAGGGCATCCAGGCATTCTCCATCGAGACCGCGGGCACTTTCGACCGGGACTCAGAACTCGACATGTGGTTCTCCGGTTTGGGGCATGTCAAGCTCGAATTCGCCGGCTCGTTCGACCTCGGCTACGTCGCACGGCTCATAGGCTGGGCGACCCTTCCTGGCGGTCAGTCCCCGTCCTGAGGCGCACCTTCTGTGTAAGAGGTCGCATTCCATCTGTGACGGGAGTGTGTGTGGACTATGAGGTCAAGCGTGGGAGTCAGTCCTGGCGATGAATCACTCTGTCGCAACTGCGGTCGCCCCCTGTCACAGTCAGCTGGCGGTGCATGGTGTGATGAGTGCGGTATTCGTGTCCCTAAAGCTGAGTCACAGTGGGTACCGGGGAGCGCCCTTGAGCAGGTTGCTGAATCTGCAGCCGTCGCGGTTGCCGGAGCGCTCGGACCTGTGTCGAGTTTCCTCGTGAGCGGCGGCATCGCGATTCGCAACAACATCGCTTTCGCTGAATGGGCCGCGATTGTCGACCGTCAGCTTGAGTTGTCAGGGCGTTCGCTCGACCCTGACGATCCAGTCGCCATGGCCATTTTCAACAAGCTGACGATTGGTGCGATACAGACTTCCAGGACAGAGAAACGGGAACTGCTCGCATGGGCGCTGTCGAACTCAGGGAGCGCTTCCGACCTGTCTGATCGCGTCCAGGAACGCCTTGCCGACCTGGCAGTTCGATACGACCCGGAGCATCTGAGAGTGTTGGCTTTGTTTGGAGATCCCACAATCGCTCTGACCGGGATTCCCGGAGACACACCGCTGCTCGATGTATTGTCTGCGGGCATTTTCAACGGTGCCGAGGACACTGACTTCGCATTCTCGCTCGTGATGCAGGACCTGTTGCGAGACAACTTGGTAGTAAGTGGATTTGGTTCCGGGTCTTTGGTGACTGACGTGCGCCGAGCTGGCGACAATCTCACCACCCTCGGCACGCGGTTCCTGACGTACGTAAGGCGCAATGAATCAACTTCGCTCTAAGAGCTCTAAGAGCTCTAAGAGAAGGGATCGTTATGGTCGCGCGAGAGCACCGCTCTCGACCGTGCCGCCGAAGGTGCCTACGCTGGCTCCATGTCGAGAATCTTCGGTACCGCCTTCGCCGCCGTCTATCCGCTCTACGTCACGAAGGTGGAACGTAAGGGCCGCACGAAGGCTGAGCTCGATCAGGTGATCACGTGGTTGACCGGCTTCGACCAGGCGACGCTCGACCGCCACATCGCCGAGGGGACGACGTTCGAGCAGTTCTTCGCCGAAGCGCCGATGAACCCCAACGCAACTCTGATCACCGGCGTCGTGTGCGGCATCCGGGTAGAGGAGGTCGGGGATCCGCTCATGCAGCAGATCCGCTACCTCGACAAGCTCGTCGACGAGCTCGCCAAGGGCCGGGCGATGGAGAAGGTGCTGCGCACCCCCAAGCTCGCGACCGCCTAACCGTCGAAGGGGGCGAGCCCTGCCGAATTGCTGGCGCCGATGCCAGGCGCCAGCACTACGACGAGGTTCGTCGCGTGACGCCCATCCACCGTCGGAAACTCAGGAGAATGTCGCTCCGCGTCGCTGCAATCGGCCGCGCAGCTGAACAGTCTTCCTGAGTTTCCGAATAACAGGGGAGAGAGTGCGGCGCCGCCGGGGCGTCCGCCGCATCGACTCGCGTGATTCGCGAAGGGTGGGTAGCCCTCGCCGTCACTGGTAGCCCGACCAGCTGGCCTGCCAGGCTGCAGACATGAGCGAGGAAATCTTCACCACCGTGGGCATCCCCTATGTCGCGAAGCTGCACGGCGGCCCGGCGGATGGCATGACGTTGAATCCGATTGCGGTTGGGGAGACGCCGCTATCGCCCCTCGAGGTCACGCTCGACGAGGTGACGGATGACATCGCCCTGTACTACTTCGAGAGTGCGACCGAGGCGGACGGGGTCGCGACCTTCGACTACCGCTTCGGCGACGAGGTCACGGCTGCCGACGGCTGACCCGGCGCTAGATTGAGCGGGTGACCGATTTCTTGCTCAGCGCGCTCCTGGTGCTGGCCACCGCGGTGGTGATGGCTGGCCTCGCGCTCGTCGCCGTGCGGGTTCGTCGCCGCGGTTCGGCGGGCCCGGCGATCGGCGCGGCGATGGCCGCCTACGACGAGGCGATGCACTCGACCGCGTACGACACCTTCACCGAACTGCGCGAGCAGGATGAACGCACCCGCCCTCTTCCGGCCACCGACCCTGTGAGACACGCATGAGCGAGCTCCCCTTCGACCTGACCGCAACCGGAACGTGGACCGTCACGGCAGATGGGATCACGGCCACGGCGCGACCGCAGAGCGACATCTTCATCAGCCCCGCGGGCCCGGCGGGCGAAGGTCCGGCTCCGATGCTCAACGCCGCGACCCTCCTGGGCTCGCCGCCCGCCGGCGATTTCCAGCTGAGCGCCCGGGTCTCCGTCGATTTCGTGTCCATGTTCGATGCCGGGGCGCTCATCGTCTGGGTCGACGACCGCCACTGGGCGAAGCTGTGCTTCGAGTTCTCGCCCGAGCGCGAGCCGATGGTGGTCTCGGTGGTCGCGCGCGGTGTCGCCGACGACGCAAACTCGCACGTCGTCGACGGTGCGGATGTGTGGTTGCGCATCTCCCGGATCGACCGCGCCTACGCATTCCATGCCTCCTCGGATAGCGAGACCTGGCGTCTCATCCGCTTCTTCGCCATCGACGACGGCGCCTCTCCGGTGCAGGCGGGCTTCGTCGCGCAGGCTCCGACGGGCGACGGATGCTTCGTGCGCTTCGATCACGTGACCTTCAGCAGCACCCGCCTGGGCGACATCCGCGACTGCAGCTAGCGTTGCGGGGTCAGGCCAGCGCGACGACCTTGCGCAGGGTAGGCACACCGCGCGAGGTGGCGGGCGACCCGAGCAGGCGTTCCACCGTCGGGGTGCCGTCGCTCTGTCGCGGGAAATCGTTGACGACGAGCGCGTACCCCGGCCCCGACGAGACGATCTCGCACCGTTTTCCCCGCTGTGGAGTGACGGTTGCGGAGTAAGTGAACAGCGTGAGCTCGGTTCGATCGTCCAGCTTGACGGTCGCGAGCAGCGCGGCGAGCCAGTCCGAATCCCAAACGAAGACGACGTCGTCCCATGGCTTCAACCGGGCTCGCGAGACCTGCGCTGCCCGCTCGGGGTCAGCGCTCTCGAACAGCACCGTGCCGTTGCCACGCACCGGGCGGATGTCGAGCGCACCGGCATCCCGCAATGCCTCCAGCAGCTCGACCGTCGTGGGGCTCCCGCGCTGGCCCTGATTGAGGTTGCGGTAGAAGGCGACGGACGGCACGGACACAGTCTGCGGCCGACGTCCGTCACCGGAAGGGATAGACAGTGGGGAAGTTCGAGAGTTCACTGAGCGACATGCCCGTTCTCTTCATCGTCCTCATTGTTCTGGCCCTCATCTTCTTCGGCTTCGGCATCGCCATCGAAGCGGTGAAGTGGCTCATCTACATTGCGATCATCCTGCTGCTGGTGGGCGTGATCGGTTTCATCTTGCGGGCCATCCGCAACCGCGCCTAGGGCGTACGTCAGCCCTTGTTCTGCCCGCGGTACTCCGTGGGACTCAGCCCGTGCATCTTCTGGAAGTGACGCGAGAAGTAGAACGGGTCGGCGTAACCGACATCCGCTCCGACCGCGGCCACCGTCATCGTGGTCGAGTCGAGGAGTTGTCGCGCGCGAGCCATACGCAGCGCTGTGTGGTGGGCGAGCACTCCGCCCCCGGTCGCACGGTGGAACAGACCGCTGAGGTGAGAGGGCGACACCCCTACCAGGCGCGCCAGCTCGGGTACCTGCACTCGGCTATCGAGTCGACTCGCCAGATACTCCATCGCGCGCTGCAGCGGATCCCCGCTGAGGGGGAGTAGGCGCTCCGTCGCGAGTTGGGTGAAGAGCTTCCACGCGGCGCCGGAGGCGGCAATCAGGCGGGCTCGCGAAACGTCGTTCTCGAGCAGGGTGACGAGTTCATCGATCGCAGCGACCGCGCGGTCAGGTGCACGAAGCGACAGGATGCGGCGCTCGACTGTCGTGCCCGCCTCCGCGACGAGGTCGTCGACATCCGTTCCCCGCACGTGGCACCACCAGATCGTCCAGGGTGCATCCTCGGAGGCGCCGTAACTGTGCGGCATCGACGGAGGAATCAGAATCGCGGTGGAGGGTCCGATACGGGTGCGTACTCCATCGATGATCACGGCGCCGGATCCGGCCACGCAGACCAGCAAGATCGCCTCCGGTATGCCGGTGGGCCGGTCTTTCCAGTGCCCGCGAGCCTCCGGGAAGAGGCCGGCCATGGTCACGGTGAGGTGCCGCGTGATGGGCTGCTGCAGGGCACCCTCGACGCTGGGAAGCGGGATGACCGCAACCCGTTCGCCGGGAAAATTCTTCGGTCGCACCATTCCGCAGACGGTACACCCGGATGGCCAGAAACAATCGTCCAGGTCGCCTGGCGGATGTCGGCGCGTGCGTCTACAGTCGAATCATTCGAACATACGTTCGATTCGAGTGAAGGGAGTCGTGATGACACTCGTGGGTGCGACAGTGACAGTGTGGACCGGGGTGCAGGGCATCCCTGAACGCTTCGTCTGGGATGGCCGGCGGTACAGAGTGAGCGATACGCCGACCGCGCTCGATGTGGATTACGCGGCGATCACCCATCCGCCCGATGACATGCCGCTCGGCTGGCGATTCCAGGGCACGAGCGATGCGGGGGAGACGCGCATGTTCGACGTGCTGTTCGACGAGAATCGCCAAGAGTGGCAGCTTCTGCACACCTACGTGTGATCGGGCAGGCGATGCGCTCAGAGTCGCTGTCGTGCGGCTCGCGGGAGCACAACGAGAAGCCCTATCAGGAGGACGAGCACGGCGCTCCCCGCGATGATTCCCGACCCGAGGTTCACCAGGAAACCGAGGAGGAACATCACCACTCCTGCAGTGAGCAGTGACACCAGCACCAGCACGATCTGCAGCAGCACATCGGCGATACCCACCATCTGCTCCTTGGCATGGCGGCGGAACAGGCCGCGGTGCAGCGCAACGGGCGCCAGTCCGAACGCGGTGGTAGTGGCGGCGAGGATGACCAGCACGAAGTAGATCACGCGCTCATAGCTCTGAATCTCCTCGAACCGCTGTTGAAACGGAAGCGTGAGCAGGAAGCCGCTCATGATCTGCGTTCCGGTCTGAGTGACCCGCAGCTCCTGCAGGATCTCGTCCCAGTTGCGGTCGTAGCGCTGCGCAGCGGTCTCGGGTCGACCGTCACCGGGGTCGATATCGCGGTCGGCAGGATGAATCGGGTCGGTCATTGCGCCGCTCCAAGCTGATCGACCACGGACGCGACGCGGCGCGCTCGGGTGTCGGGATTCTTCGTGCCCTCCACGCTGGTGATGTGCGCCTTCTGGCGCGAGGGCGAGAGCGCGTCGAAGGCGGCACGCGCGCCCTCAACCTGTGCAAGTGCTGTGCCGAGGTCATCCGGAATCTCGACGGTTCTGGGCTGGAGGTCGAGCTCGAGAGTCACTTCGACCGTGTCGTCTGGGTTCAGCCCGAGGGCCGTGCGGTGGGCAGCACTGAGGGGAACGATGTACCCGCCGTACCGCGACGAGACGGTGCTGGGGTAGCTGTAGTCGCCGATCGAGACCGTAACGGCGGGCTTTTTCGAGCTGCCGAGTGCGGCGACAGCCTCGTCGGGCACCGGCAATCCGGTGGCTTGCATCCCCGGGGCCTGCAGCACCGTGGTGGTAAATGTGACGCTCATGGGGTCACTGTAGCGAGCGGCCTCGGCTCATGGCCGGTAAAATTTTCTGTTCCGTTTGTGTTACACATCTGTCGCTTTTGCGCGGAAGTGCACTAGCGTGGCAAATGCAGTTGCAGTACCTCGCACATCTTGAATGCTTGGAACTCCTCGAATTT
>Ga0247815_10001756_pt1 | contig 16442 bp, 23 predicted proteins | sample UWRJL194509B1_FD_181014 | JGI IMG/M metagenome (GOLD analysis project Ga0247815, IMG submission 181014) | Plant litter microbial communities from Arlington Agricultural Research Station in Wisconsin, United States - UWRJ-L194-509B-1 | ecosystem: Environmental > Terrestrial > Plant litter >...
CTGGCGACGATGAGGTATGCGCACGGTTCAATGCCAACTTGAAGATAGCCTTCCGCAGTCTTCTTGGACACTGGCCGGACCTGGAGTCGCGGAGAGTCGAGGTGAGTGCCAGCGATGCTCAATCCACGCCCAGGTTGCCAGTCATCCGGCAGCGTGAACGCTACGACCGTAAGCTCATGGCGCGTCTGCACATGGGCCCACATTATTAGCTATAATAAAGCGCTTCTGACAAGCGGATCACGCACGTAGTAGTACTTTCCGCCAGGGAGGATGATATCCTCCCACTCCTCGTCCTCGTGCAACCGCGTGAAGCCCGCTTTCTCAAGCATGCCCTATTATACGACCTTAGCAGTTGCGCACGACAAAAATGCCCATTCAATCGTACCGTGGCCGTGACAACTGCATGAAACGGGCTCGGCGACGCGTTCAGAAAGTCGATCTGTACGCCAGCGGCATGTCAGCATCCCCTACACGCACAGAGTTCGCCGAACCGGACGTACAAGCTCATTCGCAGCAGAATTAGTCTGCACCTTGGCTGCGCGCGCCCTCGGCTTGCTCTCCATATTGATGCGCTCGGCAGGGGTGGTGGAAGGAGGCAGAACGGCGCCAGAACTGGATACAGCAACGCCTGCGCTCCACGCCGTCCCCAGGCCCTCCGCACCAGCCGACACGAGCGCCATGCGCGCCCGAACGCGTTCTCCGCAGATTGAGCTCATCTTCCGTCGGTAGTGTATGGGTTCAACGAGGCTTATCGAGTCAGACAACGCGATGATCACGAACAACGGCTACCGCCGGTGTGGATCGCCTGCACTCCCATATGGCAGCGCCTGTGTGTCAATTCATGGGCAAGGACTAAGACGAGCATATGTGAAATGGATGTATGTATGGACCTACGAAACATTGGGCAGGGCGAGACGAAAAGTGCTGGGAAAGCGCGGGAACGGGGTGGAGGGCGAGGCGAGAAGCGACGAGGGTGATCAGTGCAGCAGCGCGGCATTCGTATGACTTTGCACGCACGAGATGAGGGGAGCAAGAAAAACAATGACGTGCGCCATTTGGGAGGGAGGGAGCGGAGTGAAAAGGAGGGGGAGTGACAGTGGGAGGGTCGACACGCCTTGCGGCGTGGACAGATGCGTCGGAAAGCGAGTTGACGAGACCGAGCAGGGCGAGGCAAACGGTAAGGTGAGGTCAAGAACAGACGGAGTTATGATATGTACAAGGCGAAGCGGAGAACGAGTGCATGGAATCGCAGCAGAGTGAGAATGCGAGGGCGGTTGACGATGAAAAAACAGACAGAACGGACACGGACACCGGCACAAGGGAGACAGCTGAGAGCGAGGACTAAACAAGATGAAGCGGGCGGAGGAAGAAGGAGTGGAACGCGCAGTGCCGCGGCTATCCGCGGGTCGCACTTGGAGGGCCAATAGTCGGCAGCACACAGTACAGCAAACGAAAAAGAAGGATATAAAAAAGGCTGGGCTCGCGCAATCAGGATCGCCCGAAACAGAGGACAGCTACACCGTTCCACTAGGTTGTCACAAGCCGCCGTCGAGAACGCCACGGACATCGTCGACTGCGCGCAGGTCGTCCAGGAATGGGCACATATCCGTCAACTCCGTGTCGTGCGGATCGCTGAACCAGCTAGACACCGGGACCGCATTGTTCGGATGGAAGATATAGCTGGCTGGCGAGTTGTCGAGGATGATGGTGCCCTCAATGGGCCGCCCAAGTTGCGAAAGGTCCTTGACGTAGACGCCTTTGTGGTTGTAGCAATGCTCGCGGAACAGGCGGTGACTGACAGCCTTGTGTATATCGAGCTTATCGAGGACCGGGTCGGCGTACTGAGCGATATGCGTGAGGGGCAGGCGTCAGACTTGGGCCGAGAACAAACGCACCATGCTCAAGCTTGCAGTAAAGACGACAACTTCGTACAACTTGCCCATTTGTTCGAGGAATTGGTCGACACCGGGCCGCTTGACAACGTACACGTTGTGTAATTGATGCTCAATGAGAACAGGGATGACATAATCTGCTTGTGGGATCATCTAGAACAGCGGATCAGTGAGCCAACGCGACAAACACCAACAGTGTGCGGCGTACTTTGAAGCTGCTGTGGACAAGGGTCTCGTCAAGGTCGAGGACGAGACATTTGCGGCCTTCGTGCTGTGGGTACAGCTCCGGCAACAGCGGCTGTGGTTGACCATCCTGCAAATGCACAAGGACAATGGGTCAGCGGTGTTGGCCGTCCCACAAGGAGCAATCACCACGCACGGGTCCAATGGGGATGCCCATACCGCCGTTGAGAATGAGACGATCCTCCTCGTCGTCTATCTCATCGGCAATGTCGGTTTCTGTATCAGGGAGCGAGTGAGAACAGCAAACGCTGAAAGAGGAGCAGATACGGACCCGTCTGGCCCGGCGCCTGGACAGCGCCCGCGGTGACGCCGCCGGTCTCGGAGTCTGGCAGGGTGTTGTGCGTGTTGGCTGTTGGCGAGACAACGACATCCGAGTCTGCGTCTACATCATCGGTGCGCGGCTCTGGGGTCAGCTCGCGAGCTGGAGCAGTGCCATTGTCCTGTAGGGCGGTTGCGTAGCCAGCAGCATCGAGTGTAGTCGAAATAGAGGCATCGACGGGCAAGAGAGCCGAGTGCCTGTTCTTTTCCTTCTCTTTGGAGTCAAGCGAAGACTGGTCGGAAGGAGGAGGGCGTGCTTTGACCGCTGCGGTGGACTTTGGCGTTGGGTCGATGTCGTGCCCCTCAGCAGAGGTACAGGGCACACATGCGCTGACAAACTGGGCCCAAAAGCCCTTGCGCCGCTTGACCTTGGTGGGCGTGTCTGCACCAGACGACTCGCGTTTGGCGGGAGCGACTGCAGCACCTGACTTTTCCTGCAACAGTTGATGTAGCGCAACAGCACAACCAAGAGTGAGCACTTCAAAACGAGATAATGAGCGCAATTGAACGCACAATAGTGGGCTGTTTGGGTGCACCGGCGCCAGCGTCGGGTGCAGCGGTCGCAGTAACAGGCGGCGAAAGCTTTGATGGCTCGCCAGCAGTAGAGCCAACAGCAGTCGCCGAGGACGGGTCGGTGGAATGCGAGACGGGAGCGGCGTCGGTTGTCATCGTACGCGGCGCTCAGGAAAGACGGATGAGGAGAGGCAGGGAGGTTGGGGACTCGGGAGTGAGAGCGAGCGTGCGCGCCGGGGAGGAGGGACAAGACGTCAAGCACTACTTGCTCTAAGGTCGGACTTTCAACTTCCTTTCGCATCTTTTGCCTCAGCTGTGTCAAATGTTCTGCTAACAGTCGCATGATAGAACTGTTGAGCGTCTCAAATGTGTGGTTTGTATATTCCGAACTTTGTCGTGGTAGTTGGGTCTGTGCACAGCGGCCATAAAACATCCCGACACGCGGCCCGTTCTGATCGCGTTAAATACACCTTTGTGGCCTAATAATCTTGCGACGTCCCCGCTTATTGCGGCGACAGCGTCTGCCTGTCACTGCGAAATAACAGACGAAATTTCCTCCGACAGTACCGGTTGAGCTGAGATGTAGGGTTCACAAGCCGATGGCAAAGCTCCCACCGCCCCGCAGCAGCGCTCCACAGCGAGACGCACACGGGTCAGATACCGTTGTTGGCCGTGGTCAAAGGCCGGGCCGCAAGCGCCTTTGACCGCCGAAGTATTCACGACAACGCAAGTCCACACAGAGCTGCTTAAACTACGTGTCCGAACTCGACGCTTGTGCTCACCCCTGCGTTTACACAAAGAAGCGGCGCACAGTGAATTGAGAAGCGAGCTGCAGCGGGTGGCACGTGTCGTGTCAACGGCAGCAGGTGGCTGGGCCGTCGGCCGGTGTGAGCCGCTCCCACAGGTTGATCTCACTCTCGCGCCACATGGCTGAAGCCTCCTCCTCCTTGCCGTCATCACCCATGGCAGCCCCAGCCTACTCACTTCCTACCACTCGGCTGCAGCGGACTATGCGAGACGGAAACAAGACGCCGATTGCCCTTGTGGCGTGTGGGTCGTTTAGCCCAATCACCTATCTGCACCTGCGGATGTTTGAGATGGCTGTCGACTACGTGCGTCAGAGCACCGACTTTGAGGTTGTTGCGGGATACGTCTCGCCCGTGAGCGACGCCTACAAAAAGCCAGGCTTACTGAGTGCCGGCCATCGGTCAGTTGCCGTTGCTGCTGCTCTTGACTCGGCGTCCTCGCTCATGCGCTCCCCGCTGCTCGGCTTGTTCCCCGCCACAGCATGCGCATGTGCGAGCTCGCCGTAGAGCAGGACAGCTCATGGCTTATGCTCGACCCTTGGGAGCCAACTCAGAAAGAATACCAGCGTACTGCAGTCGTCTTAGACCATTTCGACCATGAGCTCAACACTGTTCTCGGCGGTGTCCGCACTCCCGACGGTATGTTTTTTTCTTCCGTCATGTAACACTTTCAACTCACACTTCACAGGTCAAACCAAGCAGGTACGCGTGCTGCTGCTCGCCGGCTCCGATCTCATCGCCACCATGAGCGAGCCAGGCGTATGGGCCCCGGCAGATGTGAGTCGACATACACCGCTCACTGCATCTTGTCCCTGTATCTGACCCTTTCCAGCTCGATCACATCCTTGGTCGCTACGGCACCTTCATTGTAGAGCGGGCCGGCTCCGACGTCGACACTGCCCTCGACAGCCTTCGGCAGTGGCGGGACAACATTCATGTCATTCGCCAGACTATCCAGAACGACGTCTCGAGCACCAAGGTCCGGCTCTACCTTCGTCGCGGCATGAGTGTCCGTTACCTCATTCCTTCAAGTGTCATCGACTATATTGACCGCAACGGTCTCTATCTCGACGAATCTGACAAGGCCGCGTCTAGCTGGCTTTTCCAGCAGAGAGCGCCCGGCGTGCCGTCCATCGAAGCATAGACGAGGACCCCGCCGGCAAGGCCCCTACTTGCACCGAACAACCGACCGACGTGATTTGTATTTCCTTTTTGCAACCACGGACGCCCGTTCCCGTCTCTCTCTATTGTTTTTCCTTTGGTTGATAAGTATCGCGACGGAACGGATGCCGTCGTTGGCGCTCGGACTCTCGAATTGGGCCTTACTATCCAACTCGCTCCTCTTAGACGAAATGGGCGTGCGTACTTGGTCGTTGTCCTATGAAACAACTATTTTTCTTCGTGTTTACCTGACAGTGAACTTTGCATGACGGATATCGGCCGAATCACTTTGGAGGTTGCCCTCCTACATTGCGCTTGTAACAGGTGCCTCGCGGGTATGAGCTCACACCCCGTCGATGGCGTATTATCGAGCGCAGAGCAATGCCGTCAGTGTCCCAAGGACACTGACTGGAACGTGTCTGCAGGGTCGACGAGGGTGGGACGGTGTGTCCAACACATTCTGCACTCGCTCTCGTCGACTCGGTCTGTCGAGGGATGTTTATCCGTCCTCGCAAGCAAACAATATTTGACCTGAGCGGCTCGAGTGACAGGCGATGTTGGCCTGCGAGTGCACGCACCTCCCACACCGCCTTATGGAGCGTCCGGCGAAATGTCAGAGCTATCCCTAAAATGTTTCGCCTGGTGTTGTGAGCCACAGACCGGTATGAACAGAGCTCCAATGCATTAGAGAGTTTTCAATGACGAAAGCTACCTGCAAGTGCAAAATTAGAAGCTGTGACGACGAGAGGAGGGCGGCAGTCACCGGGTGCCGGCTCTCATTTCCTGTCTCCTCTTGGTCTCTTCGGCCTTCTTTTATAACCCCTTGGACCTTTGGATGTCCTCGTCTCTAAACCACTCAAGCGCGAATTTGATGGCGTCCGGCATGTCGTCTGCGAACTCGTCTTCAAAAGATGTTACGACCAGCTCGCTCACGGTCAACTACCTGCCGCAGAAATTCGGCACGGCCAGCCTGCGCAACCGCGGCGGCATTGCTCGCGGCGGCGGCAGCGAAGCCTTTGGGCGCAATGCCAATCGCATGGCCGGTTCTGACGACTACGACTCGGTCAGCTGGCCCGGCGCAGCCAAGGACAAGAAGCGCCGCTGGAACAGGTTCAAGTGGTCCATCTTTATCACCAATACCCTCGTCAGTGTGCTCTTCGTCTTGATTAGAACGAGTTCTAATAGGCGAGGCAGGTGACGATATATGGAATCCTTGCGCTCATCATTGCGTTGCTTACCTGGTTCAACGTCTGGGAAGACGCCGACCTCATCCTCGTGGGCAATTACCCTGAGCTTATCAGTACGTGCACAGCTGGACGCTATAGCAGTTTGCTAACCCGGCGCAGTGTCGACTATTGCAGCAGCAGTCATCATCATCACGGCGCTCATCGGCTGGGCTGGCATTCTTCTTAACAACCGCGCGTTCCTCGCGGTCTACAACCTGATGATGTGGATATCCTTCGCCGCGCTTCTCGTCCCGGGTTACTACACCTGCCGTCGCCGTCTTTTCAATCTCGAGGGTAAGGTCAATAAGCAATGGTCACAAGAGCTCGGCGTCGAGGGCCGTCTCCGCGTCCAAAACATGCTCAAGTGCTGCGGCTACTTCTCGCCGTTCTCGGGTGCCACCGTCTCTGCGACTTGCTACTCGCGTACAACCCTCCCGGGCTGCAAGGGCCCGTATCTGAAGTTCCAGTTCGACACCCTTCAGCACTGGTACATTCTTGTCTTCGCCATCGTTCCCATCCACATTATTGCGATGGTCACCGCCCTCGTCTCCGCCAACCATGTCACCTACCGCTTCGGCAAGGGTATGATGCCCAAGGCTTACCGCCTCAACCAGGCCGCCATGACAGCCCTCATTGACAACATGGCCAGCCAGCTTGCGGACCAATACGGTGCCGGTGTCTCTGACCGTCCCCACGCGGGCGGAGGCGGCGGCGGCGGTGCCGCAGGCTACCCGCCCCGCTCGCCGGCAAGCAGCCAAGGCCACGGATACCCTTCGTCGAACCAGTCGCACGGTGGATATTCGAGCGCACCAAACCCGCAGCGGCAGCAGAGCGACCCGCGAGCTGGCTATGCTCAGCAGGGTGGTGCGCAGGGTGGCTACGATCAGGGCGGCTACGGCCAGAGCAGCAGCGCTGGGTATGCTCAGGCCGGCTACGCAGCACAGCCGCAGTCGCAGCAGCAATACGACTACGGTGGCCAACAAGGTGAGCGAACCATTCTCAGCTCTAATTCAATCCTCTAATTCGTCGTGTTTTCGCTGCAGGGTATGGCCAAGGCTCGTACGGCAATTACCACCCTGTATCCGATCAGTTTGCAGCGGGTGGCGGAGGCGCTGGCGGCTACGGCCAGTACGATCAAGGCGCAGGAGCTGGAAGGTTTTAAACGCGCCCGATCTGTGTCATCTACTCTGCTCGACGACATCATCACGATACTCCGTGTTTCGTGTCACGACCTACGCATCCTTGCGCCAGTCGCGCGTCCTCTCGTTTTGTTCCTGTCGTTCCGTTGCGCCGCGCGTCCTGCTGCTGGGCAGCCCCTCGCCTACGCACATGCCTGCTCGCCGCATACCGCCACACCATCCATCCATCCTATCCCCCCGCACACAACCACCATCATAGACACTTCAATCTGCTTTTCCTCTCAACCTACTCCGTTCGCTCATCGCATCCATCGCACTAGCTGTCTGTCTATCGCGTTTCTTCCTGTCATACTGTCCCTGCAATCTCTATCTTTTCTCGCTCGCTTCCTGTGCGCGCGTATATGGCTAGCCGCGGCGTTCCACGCTTGCGATTCATGCCTTGGCACGTTCCGCCAGCGCTCGAGTCAGGGTGCGTACGCACACCAATCGGACGACGTGATCATCCATATAGTCCGGCCTCACTCTTGTGTATGGAACATAAAACGCACTTATTACGAGTACCATCTAAATGCTCGCTTTCATACCCCTGGCTTGCAGGCTGCATTTGCCTTCTGCTCGTGTTACAAGTTTCGAATCGCGATCGGTAGCAGCCGACCGGCGGACCATCGATGCATTTGCGTACAAACTCGAGGCACACAACTGAAGATGGCTACATCGAGGCCGCCACGATGTCGTACGTGTGCGACCTGCCATTGATGGCATTACCGGCAAGGTGTTTAAGTTACAAGCGAAAGGGTCAGACCTTACGCATGCCGGACAGTGTTTGGGTTCGCGCTCGCCACATGAAGGGAAACACGATCGATGCAAGAACCACAACGCAGGGTAGCGCTTGTTCCGCATCCTCCTATCCGGAAGGCGGAGAATGAGGTATGAGATGCGGGTGTGGCGAGAGTGTTTGCCATGGTCGATCGCAGGCGTGCCATCATCGTCATCTATCCACACGCCTCAGACGCGAGGGGGACCCATCTGAAATTACCGGAAATGAGCGTGCTTCCGCGGAGAGTTGAGGAGCCGTATTATCGTCGTATCGGTATGTGCGATCAGGAGGCGAGCACGCGACTGAGCACCGTGACCGTGACAGCGGATCGTCGTGGAGCTCGATCCGTGTAGAGTAGACAGGGCGGCGGGATCCGGAGACGTTCCGGCTCGCGGGGCATGACGTCTAGATGAGGGAGAACACGCTGCAGCGATGAGGGCGCTAGCTCCGGGGCACTCGGCGACACCTACGACGAGAGAACCTGAGACTCTGCATCGCCCAGAAGAAGACCCTTTCATAATTCCTCTCTCAGGCAAGCAATTAGGACTAAGGTTGCCCGCGTCGGTTCCGGGCCACACGAGAATCAACGATCGCGAGAGAACACTTACCAAATCGGCTGCCACCAACGTGTGATGTCATCCATGGGTAGTAGCCCAGACGAGCGGTGGCTGCACAGGAAGGAGAGCACGATGCACCTACCATATAAGAGATGGCATTCCAGAGCGAGAGGGCGATCCAAAGTATTTCACGCGCTCCCACAAAGCGATGAACAGCAGCGGCAGCAACAGGACACGACACTCAAACTATCTGTGGCTGGCATGCTACGACGTCCAACCAGAGAAGCATGCGAGCTGTATTGTGCACACTTACGAGCCCGAAGAAGATGCTTATGGCAACATTTTTACGGTAAGTGAGCGGAGAAGCAAGAGAGGAACTCGGTTCAAGTTTTCTCATGCACCTCGGTTGTACCCGCAGATCCGCGGAGAACCGCCACATTGCGCTCTTGAAACTATGCGAAGCATGGCTCTGCTCACGCAGGACAGCGATGACGGACATGAGTCGTCGCTGTTTGTGTCGAGATTGCTGTTGGGACTTGTGTCAGACGCGGTGCTAGAGGTGCTCAGCACGTACATCGAAGAAGCAGTCGCCGTGCTCAACGACGGGAAAGTGGATGAAGATTGGACTTTAATGGTAATTAGGTCGTTCGAGGACTCGAGATTTCTGCCAACAGGGACGCTGGTCAGGGCAATCGAGACGCTCGAACGAGGTCCGAGGAGTAGAGACGCTGAAGAAGAGTGACAGCCAATCTCGTTGCTTGTATACACGATGTGAAACCCTGTAGACCTCTGCCGTACGACTGTATCAGTAGCCGCTGTTCTATTTAGTCGACATTTCCGTCTTAGTTTTGGACAGGTTCCAGAACGTTGCGGCCATCTCGGGAGTGGTAAAGCAGTGAATAAAGCGGGAACCTGCGGAGAGCACAGTTCCAAACCGTCTGCGCCACAGCTCTAATAGTGTGGCTGGACGATCCGGATTTAACGGGATGCAAACCGGCTAATTCGGGGCTAACGACTGCGATAGTCTATTGCCTTCAGGATGAGCAGTTAGAGTGGACAGGGTCCAGCCGCTTTTCACGGTCTGTGAGCGATTGAGGACCTCCCGGGCAGCACTGGATGGAAAGGCTTCAAGGAGGCGGTTTTCATTCCGCGTGGGTCGTGCGCATGCTCCACTGCAACATGGAGCGATTGTAGCTGTCGGCGAAACGGGGAGGGCGGAATCAGCTTGGCGGAGAAGCAGGTGTGCCGGATGCTGGGGAGGTGGCCGACTCGGAGGTCTGGGGATTCGGGGGATTAAGCCAGGGAAAGATCGATCAGAACACGGGATGAGATGAGGTGAGAAATTTGAGAGGGTCGTCGCGAGAACGATAACGAATTGAAGGTCAGGGTACCAGGGGTGTGCCAGACTGCCAGCGGAGGAGAGCGGGTCCTGAATGAAGTAAAGTCGACCGTGACGGTGCGCGTCCGGACAGGTTCTCACTCTTGCAGCCGGGCAGCTGATTCGAGCCAACTGGACAACAGTACTTAACGCGCTACTGCGCTGTGCACATCACGACCAGTCTTAACCTTCCCGCCGCCCGCGCGCCGACGCCGACGCCGCCGTCGTTATCGTCGCCGCTGCCACTGACGATGAGCGGACATTTTGGGCATCCTCCTCCACCGCCGGGGCCTCCGCCTCCTCCCCCTTACCAAGGCCACTATGCTGGTCAGTATCCTCATTATGGTGGGCCACCACCTCCTCCACCTCATCACGGTCCACCTCACCACCACTGGGGTGGTGGTGGTGGACATGGACATGGCCCGCATGGTCATGGTCATCATGGACCTCCTCATCATCATGGAGGAAGACATCACGGACCACCGCCGCCATGCTCGTGCATGGGCCCACCACCACCTCGACATGGTGGCCAGGGCAGGAGACCTGGTCGCAGTTTCCGTGAAGAGTTCCACGATGACGGCTCGACTCGTGTTCACAGAATATGGATCGAGCGTAGCATCGACTCCGAGTCGCCCCAGCCCCAGGAACTGGAGCTTTCCCACCCACAAAAGGTCGCGCACGAGCTCGCCCTTCACATCTCGTCTCACGTTCCAAGTCCCGTAACTGTTCTCGACGTCGGAGTCGATACAAACGACTTCTATGCTAGCAGGATGCTTCAGCCGCGCTGTGGCTCCATCACCGGTCTTGCGACTGACCCCCGAGTCGCCTCCGCCTACAACACACACGCTACCACAGAACAGCTTGCCAAAGAACGCATGCATGCTGTTCACATCCCCTCTATGAGCGACCTCTCTCAGCTCAATGGTCACGCCTTCGACGTCGTGCTCTGCGCACAACCGATAGACCAACGGCCAGACATCGCCAGCGCTATCCCGTCACTTGTCTCACTTCTCAAACCTGGAGGCCGTATATTCTTTGCTAGCCTCGATCTCTCTCTGCGTGCCGTCCAACGTGGCGAGACCAGCGAGGCTCCCACATTCCGTAACGAGCGCATCGAGGATCTCTGCGCCGAAGGCGGCTTGACCGAATGTACTACCACCCGCGTCGACCAGTACGGCTACCTCCCTTCTGAGCCTGGCGTGCTCTACATCGTCGAGGCGACCAAACCCGGTCGTCATATTGGCTCGTCTTCCATGCATCCGGATACACGGACACTATCAGAACGAGCTCAGAGTCCTGTTCTAGTCTAACTGCCGTTCCGTTGCCCACGCCACCGTCCATTCCTTAATCAGCATCTGTCTCTATCACGCCTCTCATCCACCTCATCGCTGTATCCAAAGTCATGCTATTTAACGCACCCCTTCGTTCGTTCTCAAGAGACTCCAGTATATGCGCGGGTCGCTGGACCGCCACCCAGTTCCTTACCGTTCCGAACCCCCGACTGCGGCAAGTTTACGGCTTGTAATGACCTGCCGATGACCCGACGGAGTGGCATGGCATTGCACGGCGCGAAATCGTTCAGCCCTCAATAATCTCAAGATCCCAAAGTGGTACATATCGACGTCATTCATTGAACAATCGGGCATCTAATCCTCGGATATGTATACTTTGAGTCTAATCGTTCGTCCCATCAGTCATTATAGCGCAGCATCCTTGTACGACCGCGACCTCTACAGTTTACTCGAGGCCGGAAATCTCCGGCTCCTTCCGTTCGCGTGTCGCCTATGGGTACCCTCGCGGTCATCCTCGGCCGCCGAATAGCCAAACCGCGCCAACTTCGTCAACCGTCCGTCCCCGCCTTCCAAGTATTCGCCTCCAGACGACAGCTCCTCGCGCTTCTCCTATATTGCGCATAATCCGTTCACGCCACGTGCCAGCAGAAAAAATAGTCGCGTTCGCACGCGCAGCAAGTCCCACGCCCATCCAAGCTTCATCACCCAAACCGATAAAAACCGCACCCGCCCGCTGGCCTGCCAACAACCTCCGTCTGAAATGCCAGACTTCCGTTGCGTGGCAGGGAGAAGGCGGAAAAATGCAAATTTTGTCGGTTCTCGTCCATCGTCTTGCTGCGCGTACGATTACGACGAAAGGCTCCGCTCAGACTGGCAGGAGTCATTCGGATTTCTTGCCCTTGGTGGAGTTGACCTCGCTGGCTTCGATCCACTCGCCAGACTCGTTGCGCTTGCGCACGGTGAAGCACGCAATGCCGAGGTAGCTCGTGATGTCGCGGATAACGAGGGTGACGAAGCGTGCGTAACGCACGACGCAAAGAAGCAATGTCGCGTAGACGAGAAGTGCCGTGTTCGCTGGCGACGTCTGAATAAGCGGCGCACTGCGAATAGAGTCAACAAGCGGCTCGATTTAGAACCAGCAGGTGAATCTGCTTACCATCCGAAGAGTGTGCTCGCGTTCCAGTCGATGGCACACAGCGCAAGCCACACCCATGTCCAGTCCCACACTGGGAATGGCGACTTGGTGACATGTGCAAGGATCATCTTGCCGACCTGATGCGCAAACTCTGCACCCCATGCACAGATGAACGGAACCAGCAGCTCAGAGTTGATGATGCTGAATTCAGCGTCGCTCGTCTTGTTCTCGATCGTACCGGCCACGTCGAGCGGGTTGGCCGAGGACGACGGCAGAACGACGGGCTTCCACGGCGTAAGCCAAGACATGTAGAGGACGACGGTGAAGGGGAACGGAAGGAGGTAGAGCAGCGGGCGGGCCACATTCTTGCCGGCACGGGCGCAGGCGGCATAGACGTTGCCGTACGATGTAGCGACGTTGAAGAAGAGACCGATGCCACCAAGAACCATAAAGGACACATTGAGCGGGAGGTCGGGAATTGCAGTGGGCAGGTAGTGACGGAGGCCGGTGAATGCCAGGAGACCCTGGTCCCAGAAGCTGGGTCCTAGGCAAGAGTAAAGACATTAGCCTTCATAAAACAGCAGAGGTCTAAAGATCACGAACCGTAATAGCCGGAGATACAGTAGATGCCCACAACCATGAGAATACCCTCAACGGGGCCGGAGAAGGCGCCAAGATACAGTTGACCTGTTAACCAACCAATTAGTCCCGCAATCACTAATACACCCATTGCATTTGCAACTGACCAGTATGGTACTCTTCCCATGTCGTCAGATAGAAGTTCATGAGACTCGCGACCTGGGACGAGATTGTCCACCAGGAACGGCTGAGGTTGAGCGCACGTGCGCAGAGAATGTTTTCGAGCTATCAACGAAAGGCGGTCAGAAACAGGGTGTCGGTCCCAGGGCGAAGAAGCTCACGGTAGTATTGAGTGCATCGCAGCCTGGAACACGACGAATGTGCGGGAGCAGAAATTAATGCGTGTCAGAGATTGTCTGCCTGGCCCTGCGCGCTCGGTTCGCCCGAAACAGCTGCGTCTGCTCGTGAACGCACCGTGGTCGAACATCTCGCCCAATGGGCCTGCCATGCCCGTTCTCCTTGCCTGCTTGCTGCGGGGAGTGGTCAGATCCCGGGACAGAACACGGCGGCCGAACGCACCCATCAATGGCATCCATGCTTTGGTAGAAGAACAGACCCGCGGCCCATGTATAGTACACCCAATTTGGTGGACCAGTTGCGCCGCCGTTATCACCGAGATAGCTCGGGTCGAAGTAAAGTAGCGTCGCAAAATTAAAGAACACGGTACACAGTCCGATGAACGTGATCTGCAATCACCGCTCAGCAACGCGTTAGCAACACAACGAATTGGATTGTGCGCACAGTGTTGGGAGCGACCGTGGTCGGCCACAGCTTGACAAACTGATTCCAGAACGGGTTCAGAATGTACTTTGACGTTATCGACCTGCGCGACCGCAGCAAGGCAGAAAATTTTGAGCAACGAGCTCGAGCAGAAGCTTAGGAGATATGCGCACTTGTCAACGCTCTTGTAGCTATAGCTTTTGAGGTGTTGCAGCGCAGGCCGCGGAATGTACGACGGCCGAGTGCTCATCTTGCCAGGGGGGTCGTGAAGGTGGGAAGAGGACAAGCAGCTGGGACGATGCCGGCTGCACTTCGCGTGACGTACCTCACTTCGCACCCCGCAACCGTGCCTCACAAGTCGTCATCGCACAACGACGTAGTGATTTCGTCGCTCGCAAAATTAATATCTACATACAAGTACATCCAAAGGCACGCCAACACGAACGCGCAGTGATAAATCCAATCACCACAGTGTAAATGACGAACGGATCACCTCCGGTTGCCGCCGGCCCGCTTGTTGCCTGCGAGCCTTCGTTGCCCGGCACCAGACGGTTTCGGGTTCGGCGCACGCCGCTTGTTCTTGATGTTCGCACGCGTGTAGTAGTTCTCTGCTTTGCGCTTGTTGGTCTTCATCCGCTGCTTCCGGGCTGCAGTGTCCTCGGAGTCGTCCGAATTGTCGCCTTCCGCCTCTTCATCTGCATCTGCATCTGCCTGAATGCCTCCCCACTCCACTGCTTCTTCTTCATCGCCCTCTTCATCGTCGGATGCTGGAGGAGAGATAGGACCGGCGACTGCGCGAGGCTTGGACGGGCCTGCAACAGTTGACGGCCCTGCGGCATCATCATCCTGGAAGACGTCGTCCCATGCCAACTCCTCTCCCTCGCCATCCTCTTCCCCACTGCTTTCCTCCTCCGCCCCATCTGCTGCCGCCCCTTCGGCTTCTTTCTCGACCTGCGCATCCTCCGCCTCCCGCACGTCCTCGCCCACAAACTTCGTCTTGTGCACGATCCCACCCAGCTTCTGCGTCTGAGGCCGCGCCCCCTCCGGCCGGTCCGGCGGGGCCACAAAGAACGGAATCCGCCCGCGCACCCAGTCGCTAAGAACAATCTTGGCTGCACCCTCCAGATCTGGTTCGCCGCCCTTCAACAGTCGACCTTTACTGCGCGCCAGCACGTCCAGGAACATATCCGCCTCCCACACTCCGCTCTCAGGTAGTGTCAAGCTGTACGTCCGGGCGAGGTAGATCGGCTTTACTCGTGCCAACAGCGCAGGGACGTGTTCGCTCGGCAGCGGCAGCGCCTCGACGCGTACAACACCCTTGAGCACCGTATCCGTGCGCCCGTCGCCTTTGGCGGCACTAACAATGCCCGGGCAGTCGATGAGGAAGATGCGTCGGGTGAGATGGATGTATTGCCACACTTTGGTTTCGCCAGGGACGGGCGCGACGCGGCATGCTTTGCTGCTCTTGAGCGTGTTGATCACGCTTGACTTGCCTACGTTCGGGTATCCCAGCAGGCCGACGCTGATCTGCTTCTTGTCGCTGTGCAGGGTCGCGAATTGACGGAGGAGTGAGATGAGTGCGCCTTTGCCGAACGAGTGTTGTGGCGAGGCGTGGAATGCGAGGGTCGGGTATCGTTGCGAGAGATGTGCGACGTAGCGAGCCTAAGAAAAGAAGGAATGTAAGTCTCAAAACTAAGGCCACGCCACGAGGTGCAGCTGGTGTGCTGCCGACGCAGCCAACTCTGCGAGACGAACACAGCGGGCCGCCGTGGTCCCCGCATCACCATAACGGTGGCACGAGGCGACGTCCGCGCTGCGACTCAATCTTCCACGACCGTAACAGCTCTCAAGGGTGGGATATCCTTTGAGAGCTTGACTTGGTTGTGGTGTCCGAGACGAATGGCTGGAAGGCGTCGAGAGACTCACCGTGACCCAGTTGGGCACGAGATCGCACTTGTTGAGGAGCAGAACAACCTGCTTGTGGGCCTTCTCCTTGCGCATGTAGTCGAGCACGGAGTCACAAAGGGTGCCGAGCGGGTCGCGGGCGTCAAGTACGTGAAGAACGACGTCGGAGGAGTCAATGACCTTGTAAAGCTCGCCGTAGATGCGACGCGAGGTGCCTTTGTAGTAAATAGCTTCAACGTGATCGGCGTGGGTATCAAAGTCTGTGGCGCCAACGATTGCAGCTCCAGCTGGGTCTTGCGCGGCATCTGTTGTTTGATGGCTGAGATCCTCGAACGAGCTTACTTCGAGGCGGGGGCGCTTGCGCTGAGCTTTCGGGCCAAAAGTATCCTTGAAGGGCTCGGTCTCAACTATGTGAGAGCGCTGTAGAGAGGTGGTCAGTGTCCTGTTTGCAAAGATACTGCGCGCGGGCGACTTGCCTTGCGTGCAGCCGAGTTCTTCGCATCATCAAGCAGACCCATCGGCAGCTTGTTACGCTTCAACAACACCGAGTACGGATCATTCGCGCGATTCGAAAGATTGGTCCTGAAGTGGTCGAGCGCAGACTGGCTGATCACTCGCGTGTTGCCTGTATCATGCCCTTGTAAGCCACGCGCGAAGAAAAAATCCACAGAAATAAGAGTAGCGCTCACCGAACCAGCGGC
>Ga0247815_10001757_pt1 | contig 16442 bp, 22 predicted proteins | sample UWRJL194509B1_FD_181014 | JGI IMG/M metagenome (GOLD analysis project Ga0247815, IMG submission 181014) | Plant litter microbial communities from Arlington Agricultural Research Station in Wisconsin, United States - UWRJ-L194-509B-1 | ecosystem: Environmental > Terrestrial > Plant litter >...
ATATCAAAGCTAAGGGTGCTTTTGGATATTATGCCACTTTAGGTAAAGGATTGGATGCTCTAATTGTTTCTAAGGCACTTATTGATTATTTTGGTAAAGGTATACCAGTTGAAGATACGATTGAACTATGCCCTTATATTTACGATTTTGTATCATTTCAGAAAATTGGTAAACAATATGATGTTATTCATAACCAAAAAACTATCCAACATATCAATAGATTCTATGTAAGTAAACAGGCGCCAATGTTATATAAAAGTAAAACTGTAATGAAGGAAGATAAAAAGACCGGAAAGACAGAAACTATTAAGACAATGGAGAGTGTGATTGCTGGAAAAGGTGTTCAGTTATTTAATACTTATGAAAAGAAGACTATTCCAGAATATAAGATTGATTATTCTTATTATATCATCAGAGCTAGAGATACAATACGTTCTCTAGAACCTGAACAGTTAGCTTTATTTTAATGACTCGTGATGAACGACAACAGCAAATAGTTGATAAATGGAAAACCGTTAAAAGAGGTTCAGTTGTATGTGTACCTGGTTTTGGTAAGACTAGGATAAGCTTAATGATCATTAAGCAATTAGCTATCAACAATCTTAATCTAACCGTATTAGTTGTAGTTCCTAGTGATAATCTGAAAGATCAGTGGATTAAGCAGCTAATTGAGTGGGAATTAATACAGTATGTTGATGTGATGATTATAAATACAGCTGTAAGGGAACAAAGAGACTATAAGCTGTTAATCTTAGATGAATGCCATGGATATGTATCTGAGACCTTTAAGTTAGTATTTGATAACATCAAGTATAAAGGATTACTCTGTCTTACAGGTACAATGGATCGTTTAGATGGCAAGGAAGAGCTGATCAAATTACACGCACCAGTCTTTGATGAAGTCACAATGGAAGAAGCCCTCGTAAATAAATGGATAGCAGATTACATACAATACAAAGTGTTTATTACTGTAGACCTTACAGAATATAAAAAACACAATGCTAAATTTATGTCACACTTTGCTTTCTTTGATTATAATTTTGATTTAGCTATGAAATGTGCCACAGATAATAACTTTAGATTTGCTTATGCAAATAGATCGGGTTTACAGGTACGTGACATAGTAATTCATGGAATGGGTTTTATGAGAGAAATGAAAGCTCGTAAGGAGTTTATTTATAATCATCCTAAAAAGATAGAGATTGCAAATTTAATTCTTCATGCACGAGAAGATAAGAAAGTAGTAACATTTAGTAAAACTGTTGCTGCAGCTAAAGAGTTGTGCTGTGGAGATATCTATCATTCAGGTATGAATAAAAAGAAACGTGCTGAATTACTAGAGAAATTTAATAATCAGGAAACAGGAGTTCTTCATACTGCCAAAGCTTTAGATGTAGGCTCTGATGTTCAAGGTCTTGAAGTTGCAATTATTCTTACTGGAGATAGCTCATCAATAACTAAGCGTCAAAAATTCGGTAGAATCAATCGTAAAGAAGGAGAGAAGGTCTCAGAGCTATTTCACTTTGTTATTAAGGGGACCGTTGAGGAAGCGTGGTTTGCTAAGGCTAGTGGATCTATGAGGCATACTGATATTGATGAACTTCAATTAATAAGACTTTTAGAGACAGGATCCATTGAAAAAAAGATACATAAAGAAACAAAATTCTTATTTAGATTTTAAATGTATAAATTAAATATAGACTTAGACAGAAAGTTAGAGATAATGTCAAAACATGAATTGACTGCTGAAGAGTGGTTATTTATTGAACTATTATTTGTAGCTGATGATTTTCCTGAATTACTATTCAAGTATTTTAATGAGTGTAAGAAGGAACAAATTCCAAGAGATACTTTAAATATACTAAAAGATAAAAAGTGCTAAGTGCATCTTACACCATACCATTAGAAGGACAGTCTTTTGATCCAACTCAAATTGAATTCTCAAAGACCTTCATGTCTAATTATTTTAAAAATAGTTATGAGGCAGGTTGGGAATTATTTCAAGCTTACCCTGAGTATTGTCAATCGACAAGCGGTGCATCTTCTCAATTATATCCTGCTCGTAATATAACCAAAGGCTATCTTGATGAAAATGATTTGTTTGCTAAATATAATAAGTCTATCCAATATAAACGTGAAAATCATGAAGAGGTTTTAGAACTTCTTGAGTTCGCGAAAGGTGAAAATCTTTTACAATATGGAATTATTGAATATATAACCACACGTAAGTGGCTAGCACACAAAGAGTTACGTGATAAGGGTGAGATTAATAATATGCAACTTAAAGTGGAAACAATGAGGAGTATTAATTAATGAATGCTGTTGATTCACTATTTGAATCCATAGATAAAGGTAGAGCTGGTCTAAATATGGGCTTATCTATCGGGCTACCCAAGTTACAATCGATGATGCATGGAGTACAACGTAAAACATATACAGTTGTTGCTGGAGGTACTGGTTCAGGCAAATCGACGTTTGCTCTATACTCTTACGTATATAGAGTGATTAATGATCATTTAGGTGACGATAGATATCGTGTAATCTTTTTTAGCTTTGAAATGACAGCTGAGATTATTTTAGCTAAATTATTATCAATGTTTATTTGGGAACATTTTGGAGTTGAAGCTCCTTACGATCATATTATGTCAATGAATGGAGTAATTACTCCCGAGTTATATGAACTTGTACAACAAAGTAAACCTTGGTTACGTGAAGTATTATTACAACTAACTATAATTGATCATCCTATAGGTGCCGATGCAGTTTATGCAAACCTTAAAGCTTATGCTTCTAGAAATGGAACGGAAACTCAAGGTGTTAATGGTAAGATACATTACAAACCTAATGTTGAGAATGAACTTGTACAAGTGATTGTAGATCATTTGGCTTTGGTGAAGTTAAGTAGTAGGACTAAAAAGGAAGAGATGGATCTCTTAGCCAATTATCTATTGAGTATTCGTAATATATATTCATACTCTCCTTTGGTGTTAATGCAGATTAACAGAACTTCATCTTCAATGGACAGAAGGAAAGGTGGATATAGTGAAATTGAAATTTCTGACCTTAAAGATACAGGTACTGCTGCAGAGGCTGCGGAATTAGTATTAGCCCTATTTAATCCTTGGCGTGAGAAGCTAAAGAAACATGCGGATTATAATATAGGTCAGATTAAAGATAGCTATAGAGCAATACAAATACTTAAAAGTAGATTAGGCATTGCAGAACAACAAGTGAGTGTGAATTTTTGGGGTTCTGTTGGACATTTTAAAGAGCTTCCTCCAGCTGAGGAACTTAATAGACTTTCAGAAAGTCAAATGTTACCTTATATTAAGCTCGTTCCTGGAGAACTTTCAGAAGTTACTTTTCAAGAGTCAGCCCCCGTAAAGAATGAGGGGAAGTTTACATTTAAACTGTAGAGATACAGAAAGAGATCATTTAAAAGAAAGAGATCATTTAAAATAAATTAAATGAATAGAAATACATGTCAGAACTCCTAATTGTTGTCGGCGGACCAGGTACTGGAAAATCAAGCTCAATGCGTAATCTTAATCCAGAACATACATTTGTTATCAATGTAGCAGGAAAAAGTTTACCGTTTAAAGGATTCCGGAAGAATTACAAACCTTTTACCAATGAAACTAAAGAGACAGGTAATCTCCTAAATGAGAGTAGAAGTGCTCAAATAATCAAAGTATTAGATTATATTAATACTAATCGTCCTGAAATCACTCAGATCATCATTGACGACGCCAATTATAGTATGGCTTTCGAGAGTATGCAAAGAGTGGATGAGGTGGGCTTTAAAAAGTTCACAGACATGGGAAAGAACATGTATAACCTTTTAGCCAAAGCAGGTTCACTTAGAGAGGATTTAAAAGTGTTCTTCTTTGCCCATGAAGAAAATATAGGTGATGCTTTAAATCCACAACGTAAATTTAAAACGATTGGTAAGCTCGTAGATTCTGTAATTGGAATTGAAGGTTTAGCCACTTATGTATTCTTCACTAGTGTAAAAGAAGGAGAAGACGGTAAAATGGAGTATAAGTTCGTTACTCAAACGGATGGTACTACAACAGCTAAAACTCCAATGGGTTGTTTCACTGACCTTTATATTGATAACGATTTAGCATTAATTATTGATGCTATTGACGATTATAACAACGACTAATGAATAAACTACATAGCATAAATGTAATACTTGGTGCTAACGATGAGATAAAATTCAATGTTAGATTCCAAAATGTAAATGTAGAGTTAAAAGGTGCTGGATTCTTTATAGCAAGACCAATTATTGAGACTTTATATAGAAATGGTAATACAGCTTTTAAAGTATTCAAGAAGGAAGATTATATTTTACTGAAAAGTAAGAAGAGCGATTCCTCTTTAAAAGGTTGTAAAAATCTAAATGCTAATAGAGCAAGTGGTTATGAATACTTTTATCCTTACAATACTACAGCAACCAGAGTACCAACTGAAGAGAAATATGGTACAAATTTTAAATTAGAAATGGATGGTGATGATATTAAGTTATATCCAATTTTAATAGATGAGACTAAGTCAATAAGAAAAGAGATACTTACAGCAATTATGAGATACGATCAAAAAAATAATTAAAATAAGTAAGAATGAAATTTAATATAGGAACAACCGAAATCGCTTCTCAATCAACTGGTTCAACACGTTTAAAAGCTGGAGAAATCCATGTGGCTAAATATGATGGTGCTTCAGCAGAAACAATTGAGAAAAAAGATGGCAGTGCAACATTTGATGTGTTGAAACTAAAATTTAAAAACGATGACGGAACATTCGAACATGTTATTTTTGAACCTAAAGAAGGTGATGAGAAACGTGTTGATAATGCATTTGGATCTCAAAATCCATCTAACATTGAGAATCTAATCTTTACAGTTAAACATTTACTTGCAGCAGTAGCTCCAGATGTATCTAAGAAAATTGAAGAAAAAGGTTTGAACATTGAAGGATGGAGTGGTAAAAATGGACTTCGTGAATTTGTAGTTAACAATACTGCAAAATCAATTGGTAAAGAAGTCAAAATCAAATTAGTCAAAGATAAAACAGGTAATGCAGTATTTCCTTCATTCCCATTAGGAATGAGTAAGGAAGGTAACGTTTATCCTCGTACCAATTTTATTGTGCCAGTAAGTGCTAATTTAGACTTTACAGCTAAAGAGATTGAGAGAATGAATAGTATTGCTTCTGCGACACCTACGCAAATGAGTGCTTCATCTAACTCTGGTGCAGCTGCATCTGATGACGATGATTTAATATTCTAGTAAACTGAAGGCGTCCAAGTGACGCCTTCATAATTTAAATTAAAATTTATTGAATTTCTTATTAACTGCGGATAGAATAACAAAAAAACAATTATTAGAACATAGGACTGAAGAGGAGTATATGAGTTTTTATCTCGGTATCAATCCGGATCATGGTTTACATAGAAATCCATTAAGAAAAGATAAGAAACCTTCAGCTTCATTCTATAGAGACAGTAACGGAGATAAACAATTAAGATTTAGAGATTGGGCTACAGGAGAAAAGTTAAATTTTGTCGATGTAGTGATGATTAAGTATCAATGTAATCTCGATAGAGCTCTCAAAATAATAGGTAATGATTTTGATATAATCTCCAAACCTCATTATGAGAAGCATGAACGAGCTATCCCCTATTCTGGTGGAACTCTTGCATCGAACGCATCCTCTATTTTACAGGGGGAAGTTATCCCCTTTAAAGATAAAGACATACTTTGGTGGAAATCATTTGGAATTTCAGAAGAAACATTAAAGAAGTATGATGTTCACAATTTGAAATGTGTTTTCTTAAACGGTTACCCTTCATTCTTTTCGACACAAAGAGATCCAATTTACGGATATTATTTTGGCAAAGAAGATGGGAGAGAACTATGGAAAATGTATATGCCTAATAGACAAACTTTTAGGTTTTTATTAAATACAAATAAATTACAAGGTTTAAAACAATTACCAAAAACAGGCAAAGTGTTAGTTGTAACTAAATCTCTCAAAGATGTAATGGTTCTTCATGAAATGGGAATATCTGCAATAGCAACACAAGGAGAAACTCAGCTCCTTACAGACGCTCAGTATAAGAACTTAAGTTCTAGATTCACTAGGATTGTATATAACGGAGACTGGGATTCAGCAGGTAAGAAGTTTATGGCTAATTCACGTAGGAGACATCCTGGTATTGCTATGACATTTACTGATAAAGAGAAGTTTGCTAAAGATCTTAGTGACTATGTACGCAAGGTTGGATTTGCTAAGGCTACAAGGGTTGTCTCATTCTTTATGAGGGCCATCTTGCGAGGCGATTATGACTTACAACTTAATAAATGTATTAGGAAATCTGAATAATTTTGTGTAAATTTATAGTATAACTATAAATTATGGCAAAGAAAATAGAGAAAGATTTCATTTTTATCAAGGGGCAAACTCCTTCAAGTAAGAACTCAAGAATAACAAATAGAGCAACCGGAAGAAGCTTTCCAAGTAAAAATACACAGAAGTATGTAAAAGAAAGTAAACAAGATTATCTGGATAATAAAGAAAGATTCCTTAAGATGTTAGAAGGTAAAGAACAACCTTATCTTATAGAATTTCATTTTGTTAGAGATAGTCGAAGACGTTGGGACTTCCATAACATAAGTCAAGTGGTATGTGATTTATTTACTTTATATGGCTACCTAGAGGATGATAATACAAATATTATGTTCCCTGTTCCATTGAAAATGAATGATAAGTACTTTACTGTGGATAAAGATGATCCTGGAGTATGGATTAGTGTAAAATAAAATAATATGAAAGATAAATTAATAGACATAGAAACTGCTAAATTAGCTAGAGAAAAAGGGTTTACAGAACACTGTGATTACCTTTATTTTAAAACTGGCGAATTATCTCAAATAGGTAATTATAATAACATCGAAGTTGAAATGTTTGAGTCTTATTCAGCACCAACACAATCGTTATTAGCTAAATGGCTGAGAGAAGAGCAAAATTTAGAAATTTCTATTGAAAAGCTTATAGGTGGAGGAACAGGACTTTCTCATGTGTACTCTTGGAATGTTTATAGAGTTTCTGATAGTGAAGGAATTCCATCTTTTGATATACCGGGGGATTATGTGTATGATAGTTATGAACAAGCGTTAGAAAAAGCACTATTAAAAGCTTTAGAATTAATAGAAAATTAAAATGGGATCATGGAGTGTATATTGTGGTATTAGTAAAATAGCTATCACAGCAGGTCAAGAGTGTGTACTCTTACCTATTAAGAGTAATAAAAATCAGAGTTACGGTTATTTTAGTCACATACCCGCAACTTTACCAATATTTGGTGAATATAACGATTATGGCGGATTAGAAAATATTGAACATGATGTAAATACAGAAACTATTGAAAAATACTTTAATTGTACTATTGATGAATTTTGTGCTTATTTTACTGAAGAAGTGACTTATCAAAGAGGAGAAATTTCAGAAGAAAATTTTAAAAACTTTGAAGAAATGAAAGATTGGAATTTTATGTTTATTGATAGAAAAGTTTATGATTTTATATCGACATATGTAAATGATCCAGGTTATTTAAATTTTGGTAATTCTAAAATTCTTGAATTAATTGGATTCGTTAGAGATGGTAATTCAGAAGATCCTCGTTTTAAACAAAAATGGGTTTTTGAAGATAAAGTTTTACATAGTGATGAACGTTGGGTACAAAAACCTAATGGAGAAAGTATATTTTACTTTGATGATGAAGATAGTTCTCATTCTTTATCTAACCTGATAGATATTCCTGATGATAAAAAATGGATTGGTACTAAATCAATGAATCAATTGTGGGAATATCTCGATGATAAAAAAGTTAAAGAAATGTTTATTCCTATTATAAGTGGTAAATATTATGATACTGGTTGGGAACAATTAACAGAAACATTATTAGATAATTCTTTAATGTCAGAAGAAATTAAAACTAGAATCACATCTTTAAGAGGGCCAAAATCTATAGTAGATGTCTATAACGCAGATATAAGAATTTACGGTAATCAATTTGCTGAATTGAAAACTCTCAGTAATAATTTACACCCAATGTCTGGAGACTTTGAACCATTTAAATTGTATATTACACCTCAATGTGGTGAATATTCACATCATCAAATATTATTAAATAAATTTGCTGAAATAAATAAAACTTTTATTCAAGAAGATGACGAATGAGGAAATAGAAAAGGAAATTAAAGATCTAGTAATTAAGTTCTTTAAAGAGTTTGAAGAAACAGAAGACGATCAATTTGGTTATGTAACTGAAAAGATTAATAGAATTAAAGCTTTAAAGGAAGGAGAAGCTTGGATTGCTTTTGATATGATGCATGTACTTGTAAGAAAGAGATTATCCCCAACACTTTCAAAAGAAGCGCAAGAATATCTAATTAAAAATGAAGTTTATATACCAGAATAATATGACAGAAGAGATAGCAAATTATGATTTATCTAAATTAGCAGAAGACAAAGGTTTCAATTGGGGAACTTTGGCTTTTTATTTTAGAGATTCTAAACAAATTACAAATGATCGATTAGGTAAATTGGGAAGTTATGACTCTTCTTCTAGGAATCCAGGATACTGTGATGCGAAAGATGTTTTAGCAGCGCCTACATTAAGTCTGTTAGCTAAATGGTTAAGAGAAAAACACAATTTACATGTTCAAGTAGAAAATAATAATTATAATAAATCAGGTGATTGGTGCTTTGATATCTGTAGACTACCTTCTGGTATTCCGATAATGTGGTCTAAGGGTGATCCTACTTATAGTTCGTACGAAGACGCACTTGAGCAAGGTTTATTGAAAGCTTTAAAATTAATAGAAAATGAAAAAGACTAAAAGAGTAAGAAAATGTATATTTTATGCAGAAAGTACAATAGCTATTGAGAATGTTAAAGAACTATTAGAAAGCTTAGGAGAAGATTCATTATTGTCTTGGGTTGATGAAGATTATCCTAGTGATGAAGGAATTACTGAAGGATACATCTATTATGATAAAGGTGTTAAAGGTTATATGATCACTAAAAATAAACCAAACTAATGAAATACAAAGATAGAGTAGTATCGTATCCAGTAGCCAAATTAATGTCTGATAAACAAATTAATCTTTTACAAAGAGAAGGCTTTGAAGATCCAGATGAAACTTTGATGTATGGTTTAAATTCTCAAACTGGTCAATATGAACTTCATAGAATGGATTTTATGTTTGATGATAAAAGATTCAAAAATACTGATCCATGGTATTATGCACCAACACAAACAATGCTTGCAAGATTTCTAAGAGAAGAAAAGAACATTCTAATTGAAATTTTAATTGATAAAACTACTGAACCAGCTTATGTATTTAGTATTTGGAAATATGAAGATTTTGGTAATTGGACTGAGGTTGAAGATCCTGAAGGAAAATGGTTATTGTTTAGAAATTATGAAGAAGCATTAAATGAAGCTCTACTAATAATGTTAAGAGTAATATGAAAATAATATCTGGAGGACAAACTGGAATTGATGAACTTGGATTAGTGATAGCTAAAGACTTAGGACTAGAAACAGGTGGAACTGCACCCAAAGGTTATAAAACTGAAGATGGGCCTAATTATAAACTTAGAGATGTTTATGGTTTAAAAGAACATTCATCTTCAGCTTATCCTCCTAGAACTAAATGTAATATTCAGGATTCAAATTGTACATTAATATTTGGTGATGTGAGTGAAGCTGGTACAAAATTAACTGTACAGTTATGTAAGGAGGAAAGAAAACCCCATTTAGTCAATCCGACCATTACTGAAATAGTAGAATTACGAAAAAGAATACAACCTGAAGTAATAAATATTGCAGGAAATAGAAAAAGTAAACTAAGTGATTCTGATGCAATTTATGCAGGTATGACATTAAGGTATGCTTTAATATGCCCATTGGGTGTAGAAACTTTATTTTAAAATATGGAAGAAAAGAAAAAAGAAGAAGCTAAACGTTATAATGAAGGTAAAATCAGATATGATCTAATCGATGATTATGCATTAGAGCAAATGGCTAAAGTGTTGACCAAAGGTGCTGAGAAGTATGACGAAGAGAATTGGCGTAAAGGAATGAAATGGTCAAAGGCTGAAGCATCTCTTAAACGTCATTTAGCTGCTTATAAAGAAGGTGAAGATTTTGATCATGAAACTGGTCTTTATCATTTATCTCATGCTATGGTTAATCTAATGTTTATGGTTAACTATTATAGGACTCATCCTGAGTATGATGATAGACGTAAATCTTATTTAACACAACCTAAAATCACTTTAGACATTGATGAGGTTGTTTGTAAATGGCAAGCAGGATATTCTGCAAGATTTGATTGTGCTATTGATCCAAGGTATTGGAATCAGTCTTATGTGTTACCTACAAATTTGGCCCTCGTAAAAGAAGACAAGGATTTCTGGGTAAACTTGGAAGCACAAAATCATCCAGATTTTGAACCACACGCTTATGTGTCTTCTAGATCTATTCCAATTGAATGGACTGAAGAGTTTATAGTTAAGAATGGTTTACCTGCAGCTCCAGTATATCACGTGCCATTTGGAGAAAGTAAAATTGCAGTTCTTAAAGAAATTGGATCAGAGATTCATATTGATGATTCATTTAGAAACTTTAAAGAATGTGAAGAGAATGATATTACTGCATTCTTAATGGATGCACCTCATAATCAACACTATCAGGTGGGATATCGCAGAATTAAGGATTTAAAAATTAGAAATATTATACGATAATGAATAAAGAATTAAATAGATTCGCAATAGAAGTTACACAAAATTCTTTAAACTTTCTTGAAAATATGAAGTTTACAGTCACTGAAAATCAGCCTTGGGATAATGAGCAGTTCGAAAAGGATAGAGAAACATTTGACAGAATGTTTAATCTTTTAGAGCGATTTAAAAATTATAACGAAAACAATAATTAATGGCAGTATTAGAAAGTAACCAAACAAAATCAAATAACAGAAATGGATTTGATAAAGAAATAAGTAAGTCTGCAAGGACAATGATGTTGGATAACGTACAAAATTTTATGTACCAGAAGCCAATTCCATCTTGTGCAAGAGAAACTGTATCAAATTGTATTGATGCAACAAATGAAAAGTTAGTCGCACTTAAAATTATCAATGGAGAAATAGACGTTAAATCTGTTTATAAGACTCTTGATGATGTTGAGGTAGCAAAAGATGAAGACAATATTTATCAAGACTCAGAATTCAAAAGAGAATATTATGATCCCAAATGGTTATCATCTAACAATAGGATTGATATCAGATATGTATGTAATCCAGTTGCCGGTGAAAGAGATACATTCTCAATTACAGACAATGGTGTAGGTATAGGTGATAGCAGGTTAGAAGGGGTGTTTGCGATTGGCTACTCCAGTAAACGTTTAAACACTAACGAAATTGGTGGATTTGGTTTGGGGGCCAAGTCAGCTCTAGCCACTGGAGTCGCCTCTTATCGAATGACTACTCGTCATAATGGTAGAAAGTTTACATTTGACATCTTTTCTCATAAGATTGAGAATGTTATTAGTAAATGGAATGAAGATGGTACTACAAATCCTCATATGGAATTTGCTAATACTTTAGTAGATTCTGGAGAAACAAGAGAAGTTGTAGGTCCAGAAGGCGATGTAATAACTGAAAAGATTTACAAACCTTTTGAAGCTTATTATACACCCACAACTGAAAAGAACGGTACTACTATTGAGTTTGAAGTAAAGAATCATAACAAACAAGCTTTTATTGATGCTGTAAAGTCTCAAATGATGTATCTAAAGGATGATATTGTATTTACTTTAACAGACAGTTATGGTAATAATCAGGACATCCCTTTTAAATCTACCCCTATATATGAGGATGAAAATATTATTTTATCTAACTATGGATATTATAATCGGCCTCACTTTGTAATTAAAGGTTTTGCATATGGAATCATAGATTTCGCTGAAGCTGAATTAAGTCCTAAGTTTGGTAATATGGGTTTCAAATTCAATATGGAGGATTTAGATGTTCTTCCTTCAAGGGAAGGTGTTCGGTACACTCCTAAAACTACAGCAGCTATTCTAGACATTTACGAAAAGAATAAAGCCACAGTAACTAGGATGCTTCAAGAAGAACTTAATGAAACTAAGTTTTTCCCTTGGTTAAAGTCAGCAAATAAAATCTCCAATAGAGCGGGTAATGGTAATTCTCAAGATGTAATATCTCGACTGTCTTCTTTAAGTGATCAGTCAGATTTGGATTTAAAGTTCAATGATTCTATTAAATACAGTAGTTCATTTAAAACTTTAGCAACACCTTTATTAGGTTTACAGTTTATCACAGGTAAAAAGAATCGTGAAGAGAGTGATTATACAAGTATTCTTAATGATTCAACACATTTTCAATTTGAGCCTTCTAGTTCTAGAAAGACAGCTTATTTGTTAGTTAGTAACCCATCTATCACAATTATTCGTAGTAGTGTGGCTTATCGTTATTTAGCCCCTGTCTTTAGTGAATTTATAAAAGGTAATTTAACAAAGGTGGAAGCTATTTCAGAAGCTGCCCTCGTAATAGAGGTAAATGAAGTTGAGGATACTAAACGTAAAAATATAAAGGAATTTGTTCCTAAAGCTTTAGAATTCTTACACTTAATGAATGTTGATGGTTTAGTTCCTTCTTATGACACACTTGAAGTTCCAGAGGATTTTAAAGTAAGAGAAGACACTAATGAAGAAGATATTCAAACTGCTATAGAAGCTGATAGATATAAACAGATTATTGCAGAAAGAAGAGCTAATAGAGAGTTTTATATTCAAACGTTTGAGTTAAGATCAGCTTGGAATCATTCATCTAAATTAGAACGTAAGTTAGTGAAATTTTCAGAGTTAGATAAAAAAGTTAATGACGGTGTAGAGTTAGTTTATTTTACTGAAGATTCTGATGAACAATTAAAATCTTTCGTTGCTAATACACGCATGAATGGATCATCAAATAAACCTTACGATAACGATAAGTTGATGTTATTTAAAATTGCTAAATCAAATGTAAATCAAGTAAAATTGATTGCTAAAACAATTGATGAATGGTTTTATAATATTGATGATGAGGGAGTTCTTAAATTAGCTCCTGGTGTCAATGCTTTAATTAATCATACATTAAAATTCAATAGTCCAAGTTGGGCGAGAGAATCAGCTTATATCAATGAGGGTCTACATGAAAAGATTACAAAACTTGAGAATTTAGCTAAGAACCCTCTTAATAGTGACAGTATTAAGGTGTTAGATGATATAACTAGAATTAATAAACTAGCTATTGAACTAGACAATGATTATGAAAATGAACTATTAGATAAAGCTATTAGTGAATTTAATCAGAAGTACAAATTACCAAAAGACGTCACTAAAATTAAGTGCATTGATAAGAGAATATTAAAATTAACTGAAGAATGTGAAGACTTTAAACAAGTTTATGATAGATTCTTAAGTCATGTTAATATTAAGAAAATAAAAGAAGAAATAGAGATAATACTACAAAGTAAAAAAGATCAATTAAAATTTAAATTTAAAGGTTTACACGATGATATTAACAGTTAATCAAATCAACAATACACTTTCAGGTGTTAACGGAACAGAAAAGTATAATATTCCTTACACTAAGGTTACTTATGACTATTTAGTTTCTTTAGAAAGTCAATTTGCTGATGTTGAAACTTTAGAAGATGCAAAAGCAATTATTGAACAAGCTAAAACTATTATTGATGGTGCTGTATTTGAAACTAATCAAACTAAGTTTGGTGAATATATAGTTAGAGACGATAACTCTAACAAATTTTATTTAAAATTAGGAGATCTAGTATCTTCTAAAGCATTACCTCAAGCCTTAGTAGATATGCTATTAGAAGCTTTAGAGAAAGATATGTCCATTGATCCATATGTGAAATGCTGGACTTGGTTCTTAAAGAATCCTCTTTATTCTGAGCGTAAAGCTGAATATTTTGCAAATTATCTTTCAACTAAATATTTAGATCGAGAAAAATATGCAAAGTATATCGAGGAAGGTTACTCAGAAACAGAGAGTGAACGTCTAGCGACCTTTAATGACTTAAGTGTGACATCTAACGGTTTAATTTCGACGTACAAGTATGCTGCTATCGTTAATTATAAGTTCGATACTATTACTGGCGATATGGTACCTAGATACGAAACCACCTATGATCCAGAGACAGGAGCTCCTTCGACACAATTTCCAGAGTCTGCAGAGGAGTATGTACTTATGCCTCCTATTATGGGTGAAAGCGGTGATGCGTTCTTTGCTGGAGATGCACTTGGACATCGTATTGTAGTAGGTTCTAAACATAAGTTGCCAGAAATCGCTTTAAGGAACACACTTGACGGTTCCACTGGTGGTGGAGGTTTGCATAATGGAGGGTTAAGGTATATAGAGTGTTATGGCGGAAAAAATAGACTACTGTTAAATTGTTTTGTAAATCCTATGTATATCCTCGGCTTCTCAGGAAATGGAGACGGTGCTATTAGATCTGATGAATATTTTGTTCACAGTGCTTGTTTCGCTCCAAATACAGGTTTCTATAACGAATCTAACTATTTAGCTCAAAACAAAGCTGATTGGGAAAGACTTCTTCAAGAAGGTATTGAAGCAACTAATAAAATCAAAGATCAACTTGATAAACAAGTAGCTGAATTACAAGCATTATAATAAAGACGAAGGGAGATCAATTGATCTCCCTTTCTTTTAGATCGATTTTTATTAAACAATAAAAGCAACGTGTATAATATAAACGATGTAAAAATAAAACTGATAACAAACTCAGTTGAAAGGTTAGTCGACATTCCTGATGAGGATTATTTTGGAGAAGGTTATAAGAAGTATATTTCTAACTCTTCTATGACATTAATTAATCCATCTCAAGGAGGAAGTCCATCTAAATTCTTAACAGGATTTTCTAATAAGAAATCAGGTGGAGCTTTAGAATTAGGTACAGCAGTACATAGAATGTTACTTGAAAAAGGAGAATTTTTCATTGATGATGTAGTTAAACCTACTGGTAAAGTTGCTCAAATAATGGAAACTTACTTTTCTTTAATCTCTGAAGGTTGTGAAGATCTTGATTGGGCTATTAGAGAAGCTTGTATTGAAGCCGAATATTATGTAGGTAAACTTACTCAAGTAAGAATAGAAAATGTCTTACGTGACGGGAAAGTGTACTTAGATCACTTGTATGATAAAGAGAATTGTCAAGGCTGTATTACTCTTACTCAGGATCATAAAGATAAACTTGATAAATGTCTTGAATCAGTAAAGAATAATAAAACTCTCCTTCACTTATTAGAGGGGGAACTTTCTAATAATTTCATAAGGCATAATGAAGATGTCTTTATTATCAAAGTTGAAGCAGTTATCCCTCCTAAAGATGATGGGGATTTTGAGGACAAGACAAAGGAGCTTCTCATTAAAGCTAAAATTGATAATTGGTCAATAGATTTTGAAAATAAGGTGGTAACACTTAATGATTTGAAAACAACTGGTAATTCAATTGCTGATTTTGCTGGAGGAACATCTGAGAATATGAATTTAGATGGTGAAATTTATACTACTAAAATTGAAGGTAGTTTTAGTAAGTTTCATTATTTTCGACAAATGAAATTATATCTCGATATACTTAAAGCTTATGCGGAAAAAGAATATGGAGCTTGTGAAGAGAACGGATGGACGTTTAAGTGTAATATGTTAGTTGTAGAGACTAATGCACCTCATTATTCACATGTATTTGAAGTTGGACATAAATGGATGGCTTTAGGTGAATATGAATACATGAATTGCCTAAAACGAATAGCTTATCATGAAGAATATGGCTATGATTCATTTACAAACATTAATTTAAATAATACGACAATATTATGATAGAAGATGATTTTAAACCTCCTATTGAGGATAGTTATGAAGACAAACAGAAATATTTAGAGCAGAATATAATGATGGATCCATTTATGAATGGTGCTGATTTATATAAGGCTGTAGGTTTAATATGTTTTATAGTTCAGAATAATAGAAAGAAGGTAAACCCTGAATATACTGCATACGAAGCTGTAGATTTGATTATTGGAGAAGATGTGAACAATAAGGTCTATCAATATTTTAAAGAGCGTATACCTCTTATATGTGAATTATTTCTACAAGATTCTACAGCGAAGTTTGATACTTATGGCTTGAAAACTCGAGATGAAATTATTGGTGAAGTTCGTCGATTACTTGATGAATGGATTCCTTTCTAAGATAATTCATAATGAATTAATAATAATGTAAATGGGTGAAGAAGCACTTCAATTTTTCCAAATAGACTTTGA
>Ga0247815_10001758_pt1 | contig 16442 bp, 10 predicted proteins | sample UWRJL194509B1_FD_181014 | JGI IMG/M metagenome (GOLD analysis project Ga0247815, IMG submission 181014) | Plant litter microbial communities from Arlington Agricultural Research Station in Wisconsin, United States - UWRJ-L194-509B-1 | ecosystem: Environmental > Terrestrial > Plant litter >...
AGATTAGATAAATAAACTATTCGATAAGGCCCTTGCCACTGTGGTGCGGCAACAGCACGTATTGCAAAAGACTGCCAAGTGTATAAGTCTCTATCTTCTGTAGTCGTTGATGATGCTAAATATCCAGCATCGCTTAAATAATAATTGTCTGACGAGGTTTCCCCATCACTTGGATAACCAACATTCATATCTGAATAATTATTTAATATAAGCTGGCAATCTGTGACTGTTTCAAGGAAAGCCTGACCACTATCTCTTTTAATCTCTACAAATTTTTGACAAGCACTTTGTAATAAAATTATTGAAATAGCCAAAAAATGTTTAGCTCTCGTTTTTTTGTTTTGAAATATTTTATTTAAATTCATGTTTATCTATTTAAAAGTTAGCACTAATTCCAAAAGCATATATTCTAGGCCTTGGATAGTCTCCAATATCCGGATCTAATTTCAACTTGTTCTCACGCCATATAATCCCTAAATTCGAAATATTAGTATAAAAGCGGGGATTCTTCAAAAACCATTCTTTATTCCTAAACGTGTAGGAAATATTGATTTCTTGAAGTCTAATATGGTCTGCTTTGTGTACGTTAGTCTCAGAATAAAGATAAAATAAATCACGCTGAGGATCTGCAGGATAAATTAAAGATGGAACATTTGTTGTATTCTCGTCCCCGGGTCTCTGCCATCGGTTAGCATATTCCTTACCTTGCAATGCATTAGTAGTCCCAGAACCCAACAAGGTAAAATAACTAACAACATCTGTCATAGGTCTTCTAAAATAATAGCCTAATTTGAAAAGAATATTAGCTGAAAAGGAAAGAGGTCCAAAGCCAAATGTGTTTCGAAATGATCCGAAATATACTGGTACTGCAGATCCAAAATACCGTGCTTGAGCTAGTGGTTGGTTAAAAATAGAAGTGTAACTTCTATTGTCTAATGTGACTGGAACACCATTGAGGAAACCTCGAGGACTACCGTTAGTGGGATCGAGCCCAGCCCATCTGTAACCGTATAATCGGGACAGGTCGGCACCTTCATTGTAGCTAGGACTTCCAGAAACTCCATCTGAGGCGGTCTTTGCATTTGCGGAGAATAATTTAGTGACTTTAACCCGATTGTAACTGAACAAAAAATTACTGCTCCAACTAAACATTTTAGTTTGCAGGTTTTGGCTGTTTAAACTAAAATCCATACCCCAGCCATGCAAATTAGCAGAATTGTACGGAAGGCGGTTAAAACCTGTACTAGGATCTAATGGATTAGAAGATATTAAATCGGTTGTTTTCTTATCATAATATTCCAAACTACCAGAAAGCTTTCCATTTTTAAATCCAAAATCAAGGCCAAGATTGAAAATTCCGGTTTTTTCAGGTCTTAACTTCTCATTTGTCACGCCATTTCCCGATTGAGCGAGAGCGAAAGGATAACCATTAATTTCTGTCCCAGTAGAATAAGAAATCAATTGACGAGCTATGATTTGAGGGTTTACATTCCCATTATAACCAAAAGTAGCCCTTAATTGTAAGATTGGAAGAAAGTCAACTTTGTAAAAATTTTCTTGTCCTAGATTCCATTTTCCACCAATAGAATAATAGGGTGCACCACTTTTGTTTGTACCTATTCCAAATTCACTCGAAACATCTTTACGCGCACTACCAGAAATTGTATAACGTTTATTATAAGTGTAAGCTCCATTAGTATATATACTATATGTTCTAGTTTTGCCATCTGTAATAGTTGTAATGAGCCCGGGGATTCTGGCATTTGCCCCAAGGCCTGTATTAAATAAAGTGGGCACATTGTTAACATAGTCAAGTTGGCTGCTATTGGCCAAAGTTTCTTCATCGTAACCATAATATTGAAAAGGTTTATTAATTGCATAACTTTGAGTCGCCTCTAGTCCAGCGATGGCATTTAAATTATGTTTTGCCCCTAACGTCTTATTTAAATTAATCTGTCCTCTTAGCGATTGGCTTTTTACACTACTATTAATTATTGAATAAAATCCACCAAACGGTATCGATTTGACGCCTGCAGGACTAGTATAATAGCTTACTAAATCACGTATATAAAATGATTCCTTTCTATTTAATTTTTCAACGTCGTTATTCCCTATACCGTAATTGTATATAAGGCTGGTTGACAAGGCATTACTTATAGAATAGTTAACACCAAAATTAAAATTCAAATTTTTATATTGGGTATTCCAATATCCTTTATTTATATTATCTAGTGGAGTAAAATCGAGGTTTGGAATTTTACCGCCATAGGTACTTTGAAGTAAATTTACGAATGACGGGCGATATTTATAAGGAATAGATATTGGATTGCCATTATCATCTGCGATTCGGGTATACGGAAAATAATACTGTCCTAATACCTGACCAGTGACTTGATCTTCGGGTGCTTGATTTTCACTACTTCTAATAGAATAAAAGACGCCCAAATTAATATCCAAGTTTTTTACGGGTTTGAAAGATGTAGTATAAGCCAATGATACACGTCCCGATTCAGCACCAACGGAGTTTTCGTGCGACTTTGTATACCCTAATGATAGTCGTTGAGCTATTTTCTTGCTACCACCATCTATTCCTAAGGAATAACTCTGTGTTAGCGCATCACGCAATAAGTATTTATCAAAATCCTTTCTGACATCATTTGCTCGCAGTGCATCTAATTGATTTGTAACTTGAGTCGCGGAAATCTGACCATTTTGAAATTGACCAAGAATTTCTGCAACCGGGGATATGAATGGAGGTCTAGTACCTATAACAGGTGGGTCTACTTTAGTTTTAGCAGCGTTAAATTGAAAAACTTGTGCGTCTATATAATCGGACGTGGACATTGCTTTCTGATAAAATAGATCGATTTTTTCCGTGACATTAAAATTACTATTGAAAAAAATTGCCACGGGATTATTATAAGCTCCTCTTTTCGTCTTAACAACTATTACTCCATTTGCCGCTTTCGACCCCCACACTGAAGCAGCGGCTGCATCCCTCAACACCGTAATGCTCTCCACATCATTCGGATCTACGTTGTCAATAGGGTAAGGACTAGCGATTCCATCAATTACAACCAACACTTGACCACTTTGACTCAAAAATGTTGATTGAGGATTCAATGTGTTCCTTCCACGGATTGTTAATTTCGCTAACGGCGATTGATTTGGGGATGTTGACAACACTTGAGTATTTGCTGAATTTACATTGGTTAACTGATTATTAAAATTCATACTGGTCGTAATCCCTTCTAGTCGACTAATTAGATTTGGATCAGAATTATGTTGCAGCTGCTCTTTTGTTATGACCTCAAATGAACCTGTTGCCCTCTCTTTGGGAATATCTTGGTAGCCTGTGCTTACCACACTTACTTCACCCAGAATATTATCCCCCTGTATCATTTTAATCTCAATAATGTCACTTGGATTTAATGCATTTAACGTCAATTGCTTTCCTAAATAACCTACATATGTAACCTCTAATGTACCTTTCCGCGGACCATAAATTGCAAAACTTCCTTTGGAAGTTGTGAAAGTGGTTCTGCTACTACCAACTATCTTTACAGTTGCTCCAGCCAAAGGGTTATTATTTTCATCTTTTACTTGCCCTTTATAGATTAAAGAATCCTGCTGAATTGCTCCGTATTGTGGAGCAATAGGAACTTTAATGACTATACATTTATCTTGCATTTCAAAGATTAAACCTGTACCTTCTATGCATTCTCTGATTACTTCAGATATCTCGGTATCATTGAAATGTACATTAAGTTTTCTATTAGCATCTAATCTATCGGACTGCCACAAAACGTCATAACCGCTTCGAGACTTGATGGCTTTAAAAATTTGTTTTATTGCTATACCATCTTCATTTAATGTGAGTTTTTGCCCATAAGTCGTAGCACTTACTTGCAACATTCCAGCAATAAGACAAATCAATATCAGCTGCATCATAAATAAAAATTTATAAAGACCACCTAGCGGCTGTCCTAACCTTTTAGTAAAAATTTTCATATTTTTGTTCACTTGGTTTATTCGAGCGAGGGGTAATACTGCTAGGTTGACCGCCCACTCGAAGGTTGATTAGTTGTGTTTGTTTAATTAATGCATCTATAAGCCATAATGTCAGGGGTGTTGTCGCACTCCTGACTTGTTTACAGATGTAAAGTCAGTGTTCACATTTTTAACATTCTCCCTTCCATACTTATATATTGATAATTCACATTAATCAGCTTGGTTAATAGCAACAATTGTTGTGTAGCATTATTATCCAAACTCTCCTATGAGTGACTGAATTATTTAGGATTTGGTGTCATTCTTCCTTTGCTTACCACTTCTATATTTCTAACTTAATTACGTTTAATATAAATCCTAAGGATAAATTTATGGCTATAGTTTATGTCATTTGCTCCGACCATTCCCTACCAAGCGGCGGTATCATGAAATTATACGAACTTGTTGATATTTTGAATGCAAATGGCTTTCGAAGTTTTTTAGTACACAAAAGGAAGAACTTCCGCAACATTTGGTTTGAAAACTCAACACAGATTATTGACTATCAATCTGTCAAATTAAAATTTGACGATATAATTGTTCTTCCAGAAGGTTATGCAGCACTCATACCTAATATATGTCCAGGTGTTAGGAAGATCATATACAATCAAAATTCCTTTAATACTCTAAGGCCTTTTTATGATGATCCTTTTGCAGCTCGTCTCGCTTATATCCACCCCGATGTAATTCAGGTTTTGACAGTTTCGACTTATGACCTAAAAGTTCTAAGATCAATATTTCCATCTGCCAATATAAGTATGATTCCCACAAGTATAAATGAAAAATTATTCCATTTTTGCCCAAATAAATCCAAGACAATTGCCGTAATGCCAAGGAAAATGCCGGATGATTTTATTTATCTTATGAGTTTCCTAAGCTTAGGAGACCAATTAAACGGCTACAAATTCAAGGTGATTAACGATATAACGTTATATGAAACTGCCCAAATACTAAAAGAATCTGCCATCTTTTTATCATTTAGTCAAAAAGAAAGTTTCGGCCTACCACCAGCTGAAGCAATGGCATGTGGTTGTATTGTAATAGGATATCACGGTCAGGGAGGAAAAGAATTTTTTAAAACCACTTTAACCTATCCTATCGAGCAATCTGATATATTGACCTATGCTAAATGTATCACCCATGTGATTCAAGAATTCGATTCAAATCCAGAAAAAATGAGGCACATGGGACAAGCGGCTTCGGCTTTTATTCTTGAAAATTATCCGGTCGAAAATCAAAAAAAATCCATTCTAAAAATGATAAGTCAGTTTATATAACATGTCGCTTTACCTGAAAAGTGTTAGGGACCGATGTCCAAAAACTATTGCTTTATTTATCTTAATTTTAATATTAAATTATAATTAAGATACAATGACCCACCCAGCTTTTCGTGCTATTTACGGCAAATTCAACGAACACATGCTACCTCAAGAAGTTACTAATGTAACGGATATAATAACGGCTAATTTTCTTGATGGATCGCAAATAGTTATCCCTAGGAATCATCACTTCCAAACCTATTTTGGAAATAATAATTCAAAGATTTCAGTTTTTACTGATGACGATCACTTGTACAAGGTTAAATTGCAAAGAAAATTTTTGCAGATCCAAATAAATGATCGAAAATACAATATTCTTGAAGACATTTATACCCATGATATTAAAATTGATCTTAATAACACGCACAAATGTATTAAGTTAATTTATTACATTTTTATTGACAGATACACTAATTGGATAAGCATAGTTCATGGTCAGCTCTTGCAATTGAAAGCATACGGCCTTCTAGATGAAGTAGATCTATACATTCATATTACAGATCCAAGTGGCATCTTCTCCGATGTAATTAACTTGATTGAAACAGTCACGAAAGCCGCGACTGTAAGTCAATCTGTGGCGAACCAGTTCGAATATCCGGGAATTAAATTAGCGTACGACCTATCTAAAGATCATCCTGACGATATATTTATTTATTTTCATACTAAAGGTATGAGTTACGGTATTCATTCTAGACTACCTTTAGAGATCGCACTTACAACCTGCACATTTGAAAACTGGCGGAGAAAGATGGAAGCTTTTAACGATTCAAAAGTAAATAAAATGGGCCTATTTCCAGCTGCATTTGATCCTAATGTGGTAAAGAGCTACAATACCAAGGGGGGGTGGATGTGGTACAATTTCTGGTACGCTAGAGGAAGATATTTAGCAAACTCTTGTGAGAATCCCAAAATAACATTTAAAAGATGGTATTATGAAGTATGGCTTGGCGGACCCTTTGAGGAAAATGAATATGATGTGACTGACTGCAAGAATTTGTATCAGTATCAAAATAAAACCGTCTTTGCTGGCATAGATATAGAAAGAACATTACCAGATTTAATAGCTATGGGCAAACAATGTAATTAATTTTATCTGAACTGCAAAAGGGTTTTAGCATTGCACATACAAGTAATTAATATTAAAGCCTAACTGTGTGCTGGAAACAGTGCTTTTGATTTATCATATATTCTGGTATTTTTAAAAAACCAAATATAAATCCAGGCATATCAACCCAGCTTAAATGAAACGTAATAATTATTTAATTCCCCTTATTTATTATTTTTTTATATTGTTCGCGCATGACACTCATGCACAATATAAAACCTTACCAACAGCAAAAATGAAGGCTCTGGAAACAGGCTTTGCATTGGCACCAGACAGTATTCAAACTAGCATCTACTGGTACTTGATCTCAGATAATATCTCAAAAGAAGGTGTGATCAAAGATTTGGAGTCCATGAAAAAGGTGGGTATCACCAGGGCATTCATAGGTAATATGGGACTGGAACACGTTCCATACGGAAAGGTCAAGTTTCTATCTGAAGAATGGTGGGATTGTATCCATACAGCATTAAAAACGGCAACCAGACTAGGGATTGAAATCGGGATCTTCAACAGTCCAGGATGGAGTCAATCCGGGGGACCGTGGGTTAAACCACATCAGGCTATGCGTTACCTTACTTCTTCAGAAATTTCAGTTAGAGGCCCATTGTCAATTAAGAGAAAACTTGTTAAACCCAACTTAGATTTTCAAGACGTAAAGGTGATTGCATATCCTTCAATAAAGGAATACCAGTCAGATTTACAACTGAGTAGACCAACGTTATCTACAGATCTTAAAATCAATAACGTATCAGCCTTGATGGATAACAATATGGAAAGTGTGATCCAACTCAGACAGGATAGCCCCTTTAAATTAGATATCTCCACAGCACGTCCCTTTACCGCACGCAGTCTGATAATTTATCCTGGACAGTCGCCAACATATTTAGAAGGTGACGTTCAGGCAAAAATCAATGGAATTTACAAAGCAATAAAACATTTTGAAATTGAACGTACTAATGTGGGCCTTCAGTCAGGTTTTACACCTTACGGACCCGCTGCGATATCTCTTCCTATTGTGACTGCGAAGGATTTCAGGATAGTGTTTAATAAAAATACCGTAAATAGTAGTATCGCAGAAATCAAATTTTCCTCTGCCCCTGTAGTTGAAAATTATATTGAAAAAACATTGGCAAAAATGTGGCATGATCCTTATCCCTATTGGTCAGCGTATCAATGGCCGTTGCAGCCTGTCACTGAAGAGAATGTTCGATCAGTCATCGATCCAAAAAAAGTTCTTGATATCTCAAAGTTCATGCAAGCCGACGGCACACTGAATTGGATGGTGCCACCTGGACAATGGATCATTGAACGTTTTGGAATGACACCCACTCGGGTTACCAATGCACCAGCCACTCCAGAAGGAACTGGTTTGGAAACGGACAAAATGAGCAAAAAACATATCAATGCTCATTTTGATGCTTTTCTTGGAGAGATTATACGTCGTATTCCACCAGAGGACCGAAAAACATGGAAAGTAACAGTAGAAGACAGCTATGAAACCGGTGGTCAGAACTGGTCAGATGATCTAATAGAGAAGTTCAAAATTAGTTTTGGCTATTCTCCCCTAGCCTATCTACCCGTATTACAAGGCAAGGTAGTTGGAAGTGCAGATCAGTCGGACCGTTTTTTATGGGACCTAAGAAGATTTGTAGCTGATAACTTAGCATACGAATATGTAGCAGGATTACGTGAAATCAGTCATAAGAATGGTTTAACAACCTGGCTGGAGAACTATGGACACGGTGGCTTTCCAGGAGAATTTTTACAATATGGCGGTCAGTCTGATGAGGTAGCTGGTGAGTTTTGGAGCGAAGGCGCCTTAGGTGCTATTGAAAACCGGGCGGCAGCTTCTTGTGCCCATATTTATGGAAAAACTAAAGTTTCAGCAGAATCCTTCACCTGTGTAGAAGGCAACTTTAGAAGGTATCCCGCGTTAATGAAACAACGTGCAGACCGTTTTTTCGCTGAGGGTATTAATAATACGCTGCTTCATGTCTACATTCATCAGCCGAACGATAAACTACCAGGAATTAATACTTGGTTTGGTAATGAATTCAACCGGTTGAATACCTGGTATTACGATATGGACATATTTTTGAAGTACATCAAAAGGTGTAACCTTTTATTACAGCAAGGCAAGTATGTTGCTGATGTGGCTTATTTCATCAGCGAAGATGCACCGAAAATGACGGGCATTCAGGATCCGCAGCTTCCGTTGGGGTATTCATTTGATTATATTAACGCCGAGGTTATTACAAATCGAGTAAATGTAAAAGATGGAAAACTGGTATTACCTGATGGTATGACATACAGCGTGTTGGTATTACCTAAACTCCAAACCATGCGGCCTGAACTTCTTGTCAAAATCAAAGAGCTGGTAGAGCAAGGGGCAATTGTGTTGGGACCCAGGCCATCAAGATCCCCAAGTCTTCAAAACTATGGAATAGCAGATCAAAAAATCAAACAAGTTGCTGCTCAATTATGGGGTAATGTCAACGGATCAACAGTTAAAATCAACAAGTTTGGGAAGGGAATGGTGATCGACGGAATGTCTCTGCAAGAAGTCTTTCAACTGACCAAAATCAAACCGGACTGCCAGACAAATCCAGCGGATTCAGTATTGTTTATACATAGGAAACTTGACGACGGGTCGATATATTTCATTAGCAATCAACAAGGAAAGTCGGTTAATATTAATCCGACATTTAGGGTTAACGGCAAAACTCCGGAGCTATGGGATCCAATTACTGGAAGGACAAGGGATCTTCCTGATTATAGCGTCTCTGATTCAGCTACGAGCGTTCCATTAACACTTGAAGCTTCTGAAAGCGCATTTATAGTATTCAGAAAAGATGCGGATATAAACAATGTTAGACCGACTATTAACGATTCGAACTACCCAAAATTAGTTAAGACTGTCGCTGTAAAAGGAGACTGGCTTGTGAAATTTGATCCCAAAATGTGGGGACCAACAAAACCAGTCATTTTTAGGGAATTACAGGACTGGACTCTAAATGCGTCAGACAGTATTAAATATTATTCTGGTACAGCATTTTATCACAATACATTCGAACTTTCAGATATCAATAAAAGAGAAACTGTAGTCCTGGATATGGGCGTAATGACCGCCATTGCTAAAATAAAAGTTAACGGCATTGACATCGGTGGCGTTTGGGCACCGCCCTATAAGATTGATATTACCTCAGCATTAAAAACCGGCAAAAATATGCTGGAAATTAAGGTAGTAAATACCTGGGTAAACCGTTTGATTGGAGATAGCAAACTCCCGGAAAGTGATAGAAAAATCCCTAAGAAATATAATATTTACCGTCCGGACAGTAAACTTATGCCTGCAGGTTTAGTTGGCCCTGTTCAATTACAGGTGATGAGGCAGGACTAATTAGACCTCAAAAAAAATGCTTATTGAATGTCCTGAAAGCCCGCGCTTCAATCATTCAATAAGCATTATCCATTTCTCAAGAGTCAATGTTCAGAAATAAGTTGACCTATTATGGAAGAACAATAATTTTTCTTCCTTCTATTTTAAATTGTACCGACTCAGTGAGTTCCAGTTTTTTCAAAACTTTGGAAACATTGCTATACCTTGATAGTGTTCCACTAAATAATAGTTTCTTCTTCAAATCCGAATCCTGGTATTGGATATCCACATCATACCACCGGGAAACTTTCCTGAGAATACTTTCCAAATTTTCCTCATCAAACATAAAATAACCTTTCTTCCAGGCCATGGCTTCATCTACATCAACATCTTTCAGTTTCACCGTAGAAAGACCTGAACTTACCATAGCCTGCTGACCTGGCTTGATTACCATGGAGAAACCTGATTTAGAGTTTTTCACTTTTACACTTCCTTCGATAAGGGTGGTTTTTGTGAATGTTTCATCTGTATAAGAGTTGATGTTAAAATGTGTACCCAACACTTCAACCGACTCACGTGCAGTAGACACAATAAAACGTTTGCCTTTATCTTTTGCCACTTCAAAATATGCTTCACCGGATAATTCCACCACGCGCTCTTTTTCTGAAAATGCTATGGGATATCTCAACGTAGAAGCGGCGTTCAACCAGACTTGTGTGCCATCCGGCAGGGTAAGCTGATACTGCCCCCCTTTCGGCGTCTCTACGCTATTGTAATCCATCTCTTCAGGATTTGACTTTGAGCCTTCATACACCAGCTGTCCATCCTTGGTTTTGTTGATCACTATGCCCTGCTCATTCGCAACTTTACCCAACATGGCATCCGTGAGGGATATCTTACGTCCACTAGCCAGAGTGAGAATAGCTTTATTCCCACCCGGCGAGATGTCGGCAAGCATTTTTGTCTTATGGATTGAAGCTTTAAGCTTAGGCTGATTGAGTTTGTAAAAATAGATACCCATGGCAGCAGCCAACAGGATAGTAGCTGCTACAGAGATATATTTCCATGGTAAAAGGAAATGTGGTCTTTCTTTATTTTTGATCGTGGCATCGATTCTGGATTTGAGGCGGTCACCGACCTCCTTAATCTCAGTTCGTTCCATGTTCTCGAAGACGTCTTCGCCATCGGAAAACAAATCATAATACTGTTCTATAACAGCGCGCTCTTTGGAACTGGCCGTGCCATTTAGATAAGCATCGACCAGCCTTGAAAATTGTTTTTTATTTGCTGTACTCATATATAAATGGTACAGTATAAAAAAGAATGGACCCCTCCTATATCATCGTGACTTATTTTTTTTTTCGTTATCCTGTATAGTCTTCATGATCCTGGCAAACAAGCGATCGCCTATTTCCTTTATTCTTTTTTCGGAATAAAAATCCATGATGTTGATGGCATACCTGAAGCTATCATAATAGTCTTCCACTATAAATTCCTGCCATGAATCCGCTTTGCGTTTAACATATGCATTTACGGCTTTTGAAAATTCTCGTTTTTCCATGATATGTGCTTTATATATAAGTATGTAGCAACAGCGATTTCTCCCAAGTAATTTGGAATATTTTGTCATTGTAATTTATATTTTTGACGAAAAGTCGTTTTAGCGTGGTCAACAGGTAAATATTAGAGGTTAATGCGAAAATGTTAATGTGTTCCGTTGAACGCGGATTTGTAACATCTGCCCACAAAACAACTAACGTTGCTGCATATCTTAAATAAAAAACAGATAATGTCAACAACATTTCAAGCGAACCAAATACCTGCATTTTATTGGTCCACATCAGTTGCATTCGCAAATTCAGGCCTTCCCCTGGTCAGCTGTATCATGCCAACATCAGATCGGCATGAGTTTATTTCAAAATCGGTAGAGTACTTCCTGCAACAGGACTACCCCTATAAAGAACTAGTCATTATCGATGATGGGGCTTCTCCAATCAGACGTTTGCTACCCAATTTATACTGCATAAGGTACTTTTATCTACAACAGGAAACCACCATTGGCTGCAAACGCAACATTGCCTGTGACAAGGCTGCAGGGAGTATAATCGTCCACTGGGACGATGACGATTGGTATGCGCCAAACTGGATCAGCCACCAGGTAAAAACCTTGGATGATTATGATGCTGATATCTGTGGATTGAGTTATGTGCAGTATTACTCAGTAAAGCACAACCGGTATTACCTGACAAAAAATAGCGATGCTACAACAAACTGGTTATGCTGTGCTACCCTTGCCTACCGTAAGTCTTTTTGGAACAAACATCCATTTAAAAATACGCAGGTTGGCGAAGATATTTTTTTCTCAAGAAACAAGATAGCAAAGATAGTTGCTCACGAGTATTTAAAGGGATTCCTCGCGATTGTACATTCCAAAAATGCCAAAATCAAAGAATAATGATATGAAATGTAAACTGAACAAAAAAAATTGAAAATAATTTCATTTTGCTAAATGCTTTTATAAATCAATATTCAAACATTTCAGGAATATTAATCTATTGCAAAAGGTCAGATCCTAATCCTAACGTTTTCTTTAACAATTATTTATGTAGATTAGCCTCGCCGATTTACACATATAAGTTGTAACCAGCATAACCGAATATTTACCTAATACAACCTATAAAACGTAGGACCTATGAAATTAAAAATCAATCTGCTTATGCTTACAATTCTGATTGGGATTAGCGTAGCACAGGGGCAAACTGCAGGAGTTAACCCAAAATTGTTAAAAGGCCAATGGTCATCTTATTGGATCACCCACCCTACTGCGCGGCAAAGGGAATATGGCGTTTACCACTTCCGAAAAAACTTCAACCTGACAGTTGTTCCTTCCTCCTTTATAATCAATGTAAGTGCCGATAACCGCTATCGGTTATTTGTGAATGGTAAACCGGTAAATTGCGGACCTGTTCGCGGAAATCTGTTTAATTGGTACTATGAAACATTGAACATTTCACCATACCTTAAACAAGGAAGCAATACTATAGCTGCTATGGTGTGGAACATGGGTGAACTGGCTGCAGTAGGTCAAATTTCTAATCAAACCGCATTTACCCTGCAAGGCAATTCAGCTGCCGAAAACGTTGTGAACACAAACAAGGATTGGAAAGTATCGAAAAGTTCAGCATATCAACCCTGTTCGACGGATAATGGAGAACGCCTAAAAGCCTATATGGTTGTAAGTCCGGGCGATAAAGTCGATGGCAGCAAATTTCAATGGGGATGGGAACAAAATGACTTTGATGATACTTCATGGGAGAATGCTTTAGAGATTGTTCACCCCGACCCTGTTGGTTATGGAACAGATAACCGCTGGACTATGGCACCAAGAAATATTCCGGTATTCGAAGAGAAACTTTCCCGTTTCCCATTTATCCGCCGTGCAGAAGGAGTAACAGCAAATAGTGGATTTATTGTTGGTCAGGCTGCTTTAAAAATTCCCCCTCATCAGAATGTTAGTATTTTACTCGACAACTCAGTTAACACAGTAGCTTATCCTGAGCTCGTTGTTAGTCAGGGAAAAGGTGCCAGCATTAAATTGACTTATGCTGAAGCCCTATTCGATAAAAATAATAACAAGGGCAACAGGAATGAGATTGACAATAAGGTGATCAAAGGCAATTATGACATTTTTTTACAAGATGGCGGGCAGCAAAGAAAATTCAGGCCACTTTGGATTAGGGGATACCGTTATCTGCAATTGGATATTACAACGGCAGATGAGCCGCTTACAATAAATGATGTTTATAGTATGGCCACAGGATATCCCTTGCAAATGAATGCAAGTTTTGCCAGCAGCGATCCGTCCCTTCGTGATATCTGGACTGTTGGATGGCGAACTGCCCAGCTTTGTGCAGGTGAACAGTATTATGATACGCCTTATTACGAGCAGTTACAGTATACAGGTGACAGCAGAATACAGGCTTTGATCTCCTTATACATGAGTGGTGACGATCGCTTGATGCGCAAGGCCATTTTGGATTTCTACCAGTCGCGTACACCGGAGGGATTGACACAAAGCCGTTACCCTAGCAACCGTCTACAGATTATCCCCGCCTTTTCACTGTTTTGGGTTTCGATGATCCACGATTATTGGATGCATAGAAAAGATGATGCTTTTATCAAGCAATTTATTCCTGCCATTGGCGAGATTATGGGTTGGTACCAGGCCAGGGTAGATCAGGATAAAAGAATGTTAGGACCTTTGACCTGGTGGAACTTTGTAGACTGGGATAATTTCAATAGCTGGGGTACAGCGCCTGGCGCAGACAAGGGAAATTCTGCGATTATGACTTTACAGTATACCTGTACCTTAAAACAGGCGGCAGACCTATTTGAGAAATTTGGTAATGATAATCAGGCCATGGAGTATAAAGCATTGGCTGAATTACTTAACCAAAGTACTTTTACTACCTGTTTCAACATGGATAAAGGATTATTGGCAGATACGCCGGAACAACTATCCTACAGCCAACATGCAGGCATCTGGGGCGTGTTAAGTGGGGCAATTCCTCAAAATGAAATTCCAGGCATGATGAAAAAACTTTTAGAAGATAAGACGATCGGGCAGGTCACATTTTTCTATCGGTTCTACCTGACACAGGCACTTAAAAAAGCCGGAATGGCTGACTTATATTATAGTGAATTGACCCCGTGGAGGGATATGCTAAAGCTGGGTCTAACTACCTTCGCAGAAAAACCAGAGCCGACGCGGTCCGACTGCCACGCCTGGAGTGCCAGTCCTAACTATGATTTCCTTGCAACCATTTGTGGCATCGAGCCTGGTGCACCAGGATTCTCTAAGGTATTGATCAAACCGGCTTTAGGGGAGCTCACCAATGCTGAAGGCAGCATGCCCGTACCTGCCGGACTAATAAAAGTTAAATTTAAACGTGAAGGTTTGGATGGTTTGACTGGCGAAATCACCTTACCCGAGGGGCTTACTGGAACATTCTTATGGAAAAATAAGCAGATAAAGCTGCATAGTGGGAAACAAACCGTAACAGTGAATACCTAGTTATTAACATTTTGCCGGAATTTTGTCCCATAAGATTTAACTCCTGAAATAAATTAAATTCTGATTTTGTCATATTAGTGACTAAAAGTCCCGGAAATGAGCGATCGCAATTCCGGGACTTTTTGATTCCATACATACCAACAATAAAAATTTAATTATTACATTATTTAATCAAACGCCTTATTGCTCTATATTGCAATTGCAGACAATTAATGGTTAATATCAGCTAACCTAAAATAGTATTCCCGAAAATTCACGACCAAAGTTTTTTTAGTTCTATCCATATGTTTGACAGGCGACAAGTGGTAACATATATTTACCTCAGCAGAAAATGCATTTTCAACACCATAGGAAAGCGCTTACTATATATAGATGTAGTCAAAATTAACTTGTAAAGAATTTCATAGTAATTTCGATTAAAAAGCTTGCAATATCATCCATTTAAATAAATGATTAATCATTATGAAATTAAGGCATGTCATTAAGACAAAAAAATGTTAATATATTTTTATCCATAAAATTTTGCATACATAATTTTTTCCGTATTTTGTTGAGTATAAATTAACCAAATACGTATGAACTGCATCATTGCATCACCGACCTGAAAAATAAATATTGACTTATTTAAATAATGATTTGCGGTGAGGCCAGGCTTTGCAGGAGCAAATCACAGACAATTAAAATTTTGTTCCACATCAAAATCTTCTAAAACATGGAGAACGATGACTTATTCAAGTTGCTAGCTGGAAAATTTCCTATGCGCCTAGAACTTAAAGAAAAACTCGACGAAATCATTAAAAGGGAATATTATTCCAAAAATCAGATCATTCTTAAAACGGGACAGATTGCCAATAGGGCATGGTATATTGAAACCGGTGCAGCCATGGGCTGTGTGCAGAAAGAAGCTAAAAAGGTTCCATTTTGGTTTTACAATGAGGGAGACCTGATGATACCAATCAATAGCTTTTTTAACCAGGTTCCATCAGATTTCTTTATAGAGTTGCTTGAACCAAGTATATTGGTTTCCATAACTTATGACCAACTGGAACAGCTTACAAAAGAATTTCCTGAAACAAATGAATATGTGCGTAAAATACTTTTTAGCTTTCAGCGAATGACTGAACAGCGCATTCTTGATTTTGCTGCACTTACGCCGGAAGAACATTATTTGTATCTGATCAAAAACCGTACGGCCATGTTTAGGAAGGTATCTGTAGAAAGCATAGCGACATATCTGGGTATCTCGCGTAAAACCCTGAACCGAATAAGGAACAGAACCAGACGAATGTAAACTGCTTACTATATCAATCTCTTTATCAGGGACATATGCCCATTCATTTGGGACATGTGTCCCTTTTTTTTTAGTTGCTCAGTCGTAATTTGGCGGTATGAATTTACTTGCTAACTAACAAACTGAATAAACTATGAATCTGCATCCATTTATCATTTTTATCACCGGACTATTGATCATACTATGGGGCTATACTGCCCTTTCAAAATTATTCTCCTTCAACA
>Ga0247815_10001760_pt1 | contig 16436 bp, 20 predicted proteins | sample UWRJL194509B1_FD_181014 | JGI IMG/M metagenome (GOLD analysis project Ga0247815, IMG submission 181014) | Plant litter microbial communities from Arlington Agricultural Research Station in Wisconsin, United States - UWRJ-L194-509B-1 | ecosystem: Environmental > Terrestrial > Plant litter >...
CGCTTGCATGTATTTTCTACGCACTTCGTCAGCTTGTAATAGTCCAGCGGCAGCGTCCACGCCTGTGCTTCGTGCGCCAGAAGATGAGCACAGTGCGAGCTCGTCCAGCGACGTCACACGCACCGAGTTCCGTCCCACATTTCAGCGTGCTCGTCTTTAGGAGCGACGAATGCAGTCAAATGGAATCCTTTACGAGAAGAAGGTTCCTTCTCTGCACCAAGGCATGAGCGGTCGGCAATGCGGCGCGGAAAGTGTGCAAACGTACGGAGTATGATGGCAGCCTCGGGTTCTTGCCAGCCTGTCAGATACCAGAAGTCACTATTCTGGCGGTATTTGTAACTGGAGGGTAGTTCACAACAGCAGAACGCGAACAAGCCAAGCAGAATGCGCACAAAATTTCTACGCGTCGCAAGCGCTCAGCCAACAGGTATCAGCACTCAGACCGCATTAAACGCACTCCCAGACATGTACTGAATCGGTGCTGCAACGGAGAGGACGATGGCGTCGTCGGGGAGGGAGTTCATGAGCCGGGCTCGTCGCGCTTGGTACTCGGTGTGCTCTATGCCCGACGTCATCTCGCCTGGCTTGAGCAGGTGAGGATGTGAGGATGAATGTGGTTGCCCAAACGGCGCAGGTTTGGTAGTTCTGAGATTAGCATATGTGCGTGAAAGGGGTAACCTGCGGCGCGTGAGGAAGGAGAGCATGTAAGTGCACGTATCGGCTTTGTCCGGGCGGCGCTGCTCTTGCGCTTCTGACCCTCTCGACCTCTCTCGGCTTTCGATACTGCAAGATGGCGCGTCCTATGAATGATGACGAGGTCGCCAACGAAATGAACAAGATGGCAAGTATCTTGTTTCGAGGGTGCCACTCGACCTTGCTGCGCAATCGCCGCTGCGGTGGTCCACCAGCGCCCGCCGTCCAACCGAGCTAACTGTGCTATCTGGAATTCAGGTTGCCTTCATCAAGCAGGAGGCGCTGGAGAAGGCCCGTGAGATCAAGGTCAAGGCAGACGAGGTTAGTCCAGATTGACCATGACGATATCTAGCCTTTGGTTCACTACTCATCCCATTGCGAGTGCAGGAGTTTGCGATCGAGAAGGCTCGTCTCGTCAAGGCACAGGTCTCGAGCATCGACGCACTCCACGAGAAGAAGCGCAAGCAGGCAAGTCCTACCGACGCCGTTTCAGCTCGATCCTCCTGGCTGACGACAAGCTCCGCCCCTCTCTCTCTCACGACACACAGGCAGAGATCGCACAGAAGATTGCACAGAGCACCCAGACCAACAAGAGCCGTTTGAAGCTGCTCCAAGTAAGTCTCGCCAAGTACTTTGTCTACGGATGCTCATACATGACACCCCTATAGGCACGCGAGTCGCACTTGCAAGATCTGTTCGACGCTGCACGCACAGAGCTCAGCAAAGTCGCTGAAAACCAGTCAGAGTATGCTCAGCTCCTCGAGGGCCTCATCCTCCAGGTCCGTCGCCTATCAAGCATTCGCATTCCCTCTTGCTCACGGTTTCGCCGCAGAGTCTCCTACAACTCATGGAACCTCATGCCACTATCATCGTCCGCGAGCAGGACGTCTGGGCTGCACAACAGGCATCCACCAACGCGGCAAAGAAGTACGTCTAGTCCTCCGGCCTAAGATTCTGACATTGATCCGACTACAGGTATCAGGAGATGACCGGCGGCGCCACCGTCGAGGTCGAAGTCAAAGGCGAGCTATCCAAGGATATGTGCGTCAAATGGTTTATCGGTCATGCCGATGCTGACCTCCGCTTGCAGCTGCGGTGGCATCAAGCTCATCTCTGCGTCTAACCGTATTACAATCGACAACACGCTCGATGAACGCATGCGGCTGCTCGAGGATCGGGTACGTTCGCTTCCGGTCACACCCATTTCAAAGGCTCAATACTCCACTGCTAGATGCTCCCTGAGATTCGCACGGACCTCTTTGGTGCAAACGAGAACCGCAAGTTCGACAACTAGAAACGTTGATCCTGCCTGTTCCCGTCTTCGCATTGAATATTTCTCTTACGATTGTACCTACCTCCCCGTTACGACCTCGCTCGCGCAGTGTCAGATAATGACCAACTCATTTGACTCTTGAGTTGAGCATCTCGGTGATTTGCGGTGGCGCGCGAGTCTTGTCGACCTCCCCTTCAGCGTAGCCATGGGTCTGCTCACTGTCATCCGCAAGAACAGGAGAAAGCAAAAGGAGATGCGACTTTTGTTCCTTGGGCTTGACAACGCAGGTGTTTGTCTACACCGTGACACTGTGCTCGGGTGCTCACTTGACTGACGGCGTGTGGCTGGCCTGCAGGCAAGACAACTATTCTGAAGAAGCTCAACGGCGAAGACATCTCCACTATCTCTCCCACTCTCGGGTTCAACATAAAGACCTTTGTGCACAACGAGTGCGTGTCTTCATCTCGTAGATGAAGCCGCGACTGACGAGATGCAGTTACACGCTCAACGTCTGTACGAAGCCCTTCCCCTGTCGGATCCACATTGAGCAAACTGACACGCTGAGCAGGGGACGTAGGTGGTCAACGCACACTGCGGCCGTACTGGCGCAACTACTTTGAGCAGACAGATGCGATTGTGTGGGTCGTCGATTCGAGCGACAGGCTCCGGCTCGATGATTGTCGGACCGAGTTGCACGCACTGCTACAGGAAGACGTGCGTGCACCGTATTCTCCACTGAATCAGCCAGGTACACATGATGCTGATACTGCGTATGCTACTGCAGAGACTCGCAGGCGCCTCGCTCCTCGTGTTCGTCAACAAGCAGGACATTCCTGGCTCGCTCACGGCCGTCGAGATTCGCGACGTCAGCTCCCATATAAATTATCGCGGTCATGCTTTCACTGACGTCTTCTGTAGGCACTCGATTTGAAGTCGATAAAGTCACATCAGTGCAAGGTCCAGCCTTGCAGTGCGGTTACCGGAGACAACCTCCTCGTCGGGCTCAACTGGGTTGTCGACGAAGTCGCTCACCGGCTGTACTACGGAGCATGAGGAGAGCACCCTGCTGTAGAGGCTCACTTGTACTTGATCGTTCAAGTCCATCTCATCGTGTTGGTACGCGCAGGGTACACTGTAAGAATACAAACGAGCACACGGGAAAGCGGGATGTGGGCAAGAAGCAGCTGTACGTTAGGCAGCAAGAGCATCAAGTATCGTGAAAAGAGCGTGCACGCGAACGGGAACGAAAGGCAAGGGCATCAAGTTTGGTTTATTCAAGAAGCTTTGGCAGTTGCAGGCGCAGGCTGCTCACTCTCGAGCGACTGCAAAACGGTTTGGTTAGCAAGGTGTAACAGAGGCGGAAAAGAACATACCTCGAGCACAAGCGGCAGCGCCGCCTCAATCTCCTCCAGAGCCATCGTCGGCACTGCAATCTTGAGCAGCCGGCGGTATTCGCTGATCTTGGCACCAGTCCCCGACTCTGCCTGCAGCCGTACAAGCTCGTCGAACGCCGTCTTCCTCCGCTTCCGCTGCGCTCCAATCTCCTCCCTCAAATCCGCGCACGCACGCTTCAGCTCCGTTTCGTCCTCGGGCAGCATCGAATGCAGTGTGACCACATCCGACAGATCTTCCTCCGCCCGCTTCCGCTTCACGCCCGTCGGATCTGACGCATCCGGGCTGCTCGATGGGGCGCCACCAGGAATGAGTCCAAGCTCACGTGCAGCCGCGTCGCGTTTCTCTTCGTCACGCACCCAGCGCTCCCACCCGCGTCGGTGCCTCTGCGCCATCGTCCGTGCAAACTGCGCCTCGAGATTCGCCAGCTGCTCGCGTGCCGCATCCAGTCGGTCCGTATCTGCGCGCACGAGCGTGATCTGGCGCGTGAGCGAGTTCATCTCGGCCGCGACACGGTCGAGCATGTGCTTTGCTTCCGCGGTCTGCTTCTCTTTGGCGTCCAGCTCGCCGTCGAAGCTGCCCGCGAGCGCGTCTAGCATCGAGACAACGTCGTTCACGCAGCGTCCCTGTGCGCGCTGGGCCGCGGTCGATTTGCGGACTGCGGGTTTGGGCTCTGGCATCACAAAGTGGCCGTTGCCGACGCCATTGGGCACGCTGGTGCTGCCACTACCACCACCACCCGGCCCGTGGATAGCCTGACCCGCGCGATAGCTGAGGGCGTACGGCCGTGGTGCGAGCGTCGGCGAGGCGCGGAACTGCTCGTCTTCGACGAGGTACATTTCCGCGCTCTTGAACTCTGCGTTCTTGATCTTTGGGTCCGCGTCGTGGTCGAGTAGTAGCTTGACGAGCCGCTTGCTGCGGCAGCGCGCAGCCATCGTGAGCGCCGTCTCGCCCTCATCATCACGCCAGTTGATCACGTCCGCCAATTCGGAAGGATACTCTTTGAGGCTGCCGAGCATTGTCTCCATGTAGTACCGCGCAGCGTGGCTCTTTCCCTTTGTCATGGCCAGATCGACACAATGGTGGAACACGGTCCGGTTGAAAAAGTCGATGTTGAGGGTCGTGCGACGCAGCAGTTCGTACAGTTCTGGGAACTTGCGCACGTCGTAGTTGTTGGCAAACATGACGGCGCGCATCAAGCAGGTCTGACCGTTGCGGTTGATGCGGTAAATGTCGGCACCGAGCGATATGAGCAACTTGACGATACGGATTCGGCCCATGGCGCAAGCCCAGTGGATGGCCGTGTGACCGTCATCGTCGATCGCAACGTTCGGGTCAAAGTCTGGTGGCGGGTGGACCAGCAGTTCGGGAGTCGCAGTCGAATCGGATACAAAATAGTCGAGAATATCCTGAGCATACTGGCGCTGGCGTGCGTCTGTGGCGGGGTTTGCTTGGTGGTTGGATGGAGGTTCAGGCTCGTCTGCAGGTGCTCGGCGCGAAGAACGCTGTTTCGCGCCGCGCGTGACTGGAGGCATTGGCGATTGCAAGCCAGCAGGAACTGCACCATTCTTGGGACGAGGGGAGCCAATAGGGCTCGGGGTACGGCTGGAGGTAGTGGCATGAGAAGGAGACGAGCTACGGTGGCCTTCTTCCGAGCCAAGACTCCTGTTGTCCTCGACTGTATCCATGTCGAGATCTTCTAAACCGTCTGGGTTGCGCGGTGGATTGAGTACAGAGAGGATATCGTTCTTGCGGCGGCGCGAGGCAGCTGGCGCAGAAAAATGCTTTGGAGCCTGTGGAGGACTGCCGTGAATATGCGGGATATAGTCGATAATATGACGAATTGTCTCCTCGCAATGATACTGGCGCGCAATGTCGAGGCCACGCTCTACGGGAACCCAAGTGCCTGTTGGACAAGGGGGTCAAGAGGTGAGCGATCGGAGTGCGTAGACAGCCGGAACCAATCTTCACCCTGGTACTTGCCAAATCCGCCTTGAACCTGGACCAGGGCCGGCGCACACAAACGAACGACACAACACGAGCAAGCGAATAAATTTGTCAGACATTGAACCAAATTCACGAGTAAATGAGAAGAACCTTCTCATGTTGGCCCTTCTGGATGTCGCGCTCGAGGATGCGGGTGCGCTGTGGCTTGTCGAACCCGGCAACCTTCAGAATCTGCGTCGCATTGAGCCAGCCGTCGGCTCTACGCCGCATGACTGGTATTCCAGCTGTGATCCTGTAGAATAGCAGGTAGAGTAGCAAGAAAGACGGCCCCTATATATCAGCCACCCTGCGAGCACGGCAGCCAGCCGAACGCGCTGCACGCACATCTCAAGCACAGGTACTCCGCTGTAAGTAGCCTATACACACAGTTTACAAGTCAAAGTAAGCAGCACGCTCAGCTGGATAGTGACTCGTTGCGTGACGGGCCGAGAGCGGTGGCTCCGGGGCCACCGGAACAGCCAGCCAGCACCGCCAACAGCGCGCCACTAGTGCTGAGACCTACTGACCTTGTATATCTGGACGCGCGCAGGAACTAGATGGCCATATTCGACTTCTTGACTATCATCTGCCATCTTAATTGAGAACGAGTCGCGTATGCGAAACTGGGGAAGCGAGGAGCAAGCGAAGCGGGAGAGACAGAGTAGCGCGCGGACTAACAACAGCCTCCGCTCGCCTCACATGCCACACCCGGGATCCCTCTCTGAGCCTATGCCATTGTAGTCCAAGTCTCGAGCGAGTAGGTCTATACGCCTTGGTTGCTCAAGCACGCGTTGCTGCGCTCATGCGAGATTATGTACACGTCGCGGTGTGGCATCTCGGCCAGCACACATGACCAAACGCCCAGACTGCGATCAGAACGTACCTGATATTTGGTGCAAATATCAATTGGCAAGCATATCGCGCGTACGCATGGGCTGCAGCCGACGTGACGACCAGCGACGCGACGCGACGCCGGTGTCTCACCCGGACCGCAACGGCCGCGGAGTCAGCCGGGCGCGTCAGCCGAGGTTCCAAAGCAAAGCAACGATGTTGCGCGCTTGTGGTGCGGTCGGGCGATCCGCGGTGGCATACGGACGCACTCTCTGCACAAAGAATCAACGTCAGAACCAGCAAGAGTCACATAAATGACCATCGCGCACCGGTCTATGCCGTATTCGAGTTGGTTGCGTGTGTTCCTGGCCGGTGAGACTGCCTGGACGACGGCAGCGAGATGGCAAATGACAGGTCGATCATCCTATCGCCTTTTGTTGATCAGACCGTCCCAAGCGGCAACTAAACCTCATCGAAGTAGCATGGGAGAGACTAGAGCAAGAGATGTGGTCACCACGAGTCGAGAGGAGCGCGTGTAAGATTTTCTGAGGGAGACCGCGTCCGGCCATTGCCGACTGCTCATCCTCTCTTCGTCCTCATGGCGAGCCAACTTCGGCCACTCAAGAAGCCGTTCCGGATCAGCTGGGGCAACTATATTCAGAATACAACCCGCGGCCAGTTCACCAAAGACTTTAACCACCTCACCCGGCACAAGCAGACCGCCAAGTTCAATAAGGATGTCTTGCGCGTGCAGCCTTCTGCCCTGCGCGAGGCCGTACGACCCGAGGATCGCATCAAATGGTGGAATATTGTGCCTGGAGACCGCGTCCGCATTGCGGGTGACAAGACCGCCGCTGTGCATGAAGTGTACTCGGTCAACAAGATTGCCAACACAGTCTTTCTGCGCGGTGTAAAGACGCGACCAGACGTCCAGGACCTCAAGCCCATTCCGTATTCGTGTCTCCAGCTCTTTGTTGATCATTTCGAGCTGCCGCCAAAGCCTGGCCAAGATAAGCCAGAGATCGTGCCGTGCGTTCTCTGCGGAGTTTGTTAACGCGCGAGCTGAGTTGCTTTGTAGTGTTTTTGCACGCCGACTTGCGACATCACCACCCGTGTGGGTCAAAGACAAGTGGATATGGACACGTTACGCGTCTGCAACAGTACCCAAGCTGCCTCGGTTGCCGGATGAGCCCAAGACGCGCATTGAGATTGCATGGCCAGAGCCCATCCCGGAACTCAACGTTCCTGAAGGTGTGCATCGCTCTCCTCTCTTGTTAAACACATCTGACACTATTACAGCCTCGATATACGACACTGCCGAAGATGCAGTGCGTGAGGTGACATGGCAGCCGCCTCGGACCAGGCTGCGGCCGTTGCGCGACATCACCATTCCCGACAAATACCTGGCAGCACTTCACGAGCCTGTTCCCAACGAGGCGTCCGAGTCGCTACCGATGGAGCACTTCCTTGCGATCGAATTGTCCAATCCTCACTCGCGCACCAAGAAGCAGCGGCGCTGGCAAGAGCGTCTCAAGGGCTTGGTGCAGCTGCGCAAGGATGTCCTCACGTCCGAGCTGAACAGCTTGGACGGGCGCACACGGCGGGATGCACGTGCTGAGGCCGAGTATCGCTTCCGGGTACAGATTGAGCGGGCACAGAAGGCAGAAGGCATGCGGAGACGTATCCTGCGTGGCGAACTTGCCAAGGTGGCAAGGCGCAAAATCCGCAAGGCTCGCAAGGAGGCGCGTCGCATCCGCAACCTGCGTGAGACCAAGCTGCACCGCGAGGATAATCAGGTGCTGCCGGGTGCGGGAGAGGTGGCGGATAAGAACGTATTTCTTGGATCGTAATTAGCGCGAAATGTATGCCCGCGGAGTGCTGCTTTTGGAGATCCACATTTCTTCCTCTTACTCCTTTGACCCGTCCGTTCAATGTCGGCAGCCGATGCGCATGCCCGACGTGTAGACTCGTATGATGCAGTGCCGCAGGATGCCAACAGCACTGCCCGTCTACCGCATGTACCGGGATATGGAGACGAGGAAGACGTTGCTGGCGCTGACGACGCCAGCGCTGATGAGCCACTACCACCTCCGACAGCGAGCACCCGGCGCATCATGCTCATGCTGGGTGCAGCCATCCTGCTTCCATGGAATGCCATGATCACTGCGTCTGGCTACTTCGCGTCGAGGTTGGCAGACTCGCCGCACGCAAGCCGGTTCAGCTACACACTCAGCTCGACACTGACTGTTGCAAACCTCTTGTGCCTGCTACACTCGACCCTCACATCCAAGCGCTCGCCTGTAACCCGACGATTGCGCATGTCCGGCCTGCTCATCACAGGCCTATTTGCGCTACTTGCAGTCACCACCATCGTTCGCGGCATCCCGCCAACTCCTTTCTTCTGGCTCGTCCTCATTGCTGGCGCCATTCAAAGTGGTGCAGGCAGCTATATGAACACCGCCGTATTCGCACTTAGCTCGCTGTTCGGCCCGCTTACCCTGCAGGCTGCTATGGCTGGCCAAGCAGCGGCCGGCGTGCTCGTCAGCATAGTTCAATTCATCACCACCTACTCGGCACAACGACAGGGCACGGGCGTGAACGGTGCCATGACGGCACAGGACGAGGCAGACGAGGCAGACGCCAACGCAACGGCTGCGTTCTGGTTCTTTGCATTCTCGACGGCGTTTATGCTCGCGAGTCTGCTGGGCCACGCATATGTCGCCCGCCAACGCACGTTTGGGCGAGTCGTCGAGCCTTTCGAGGAAATCCAGGTTGCGTTGAAGGAGACTGCGACCACTGGAATTGGCAAGGATGAGTTGAAGCAGATCGGACGCGTCGCGAAAGCCAACGCGATCTACAATGGCACTGTGGCGTTTGTCTTTGCCGTCACGCTGGTGCGTGTCTGCAGTTGTGTGTTCCGACTAACTGTTGGCTTACCCACGTTCGTCCGTTTGTCACCGCAGAGTGTTTATCCTGCCATCACTGGCTCAGTGACACCCGCGTCGCCAGCAAACGACCGCTCGCTGCGCAACCCCGCCCTGTTCACCGCACTACACTTTATCGCCTTCAACGTCGGCGACTGGTCAGGGCGGTACGCATGCTCGTACGAGCGTCTACAAATCCACAACCCGCGCACTATCCTGCTGCTCGCAGTCACGCGGCTGCTTTTCATTCCGATATTCCTCTCGTGCAACGTCACTGGCAGCGGCGGTGCGCCCGATGCGCTGTTCCTGCTGTCCGTCCTTGCCCTCGGTATAACCGGCGGGTGGCTCGGCTCGCTATGCATGATGGGCGCCGCGGATCCAGTGCACAACCACAGGCTCAAGGCGCGAGAGGACGTGGATACTGCGGCCACTATTGCTAGTTTCTGTCTCGTGGGAGGGCTGACACTGGGCAGCTTTGCCAGCTTTGGGGTTTCGTCACTCATCAAGTAAATGCTTAGCATCATGTAGCGGAATTAACACACATGACATGTTTGTCAACTGTAATAAGGCCTGAAGTAGAATCTCACGCATCAACTTCATTCGCGACCCTTGCTAGTTGTACCGACCTGTAACGTTGAGATATTGCGTCCGCAGACATTGCCTGGCAACGGCATGCTGCGTGTGGCCGTTCGCTGGGCGACGGGGCAACTTGATGCGCAGACAACCAGTGCAGAGTGGCAGGTCCGAGGCCGCAACCGGTGCGAGAGTGTGTCAGATCTCGATCGCGGAAGAGTTGAGGTGTTCAAGTGCGGTGTGTTCCGATAGCGGCGCGCATCTCTGTCTCTTGCCGTCGAGACCACACACTCTCTCAATTCGTCTCCGACCGACCAGCCATGTCCGTCGCGCCATTACGCATCCAAAAGAAGAGCGGGCCGCCTGGTCCTGCTCTGCCTTCATTGGCGATCCCATCACTGGCCATGCCCTCGCCGAGAGCGCGACCAGGGCTACCAGGTCTGTCACTGAATGTGTCAATGGGAGGCAACCGGCCACAAGGCATCGGCGCACCCGACTCACCCGAAGACGACGAGGGCGGGTACTATGGCCGGCCCGTGCTGGACCCGAACCAGACGATGCAGCCTGTTACGATGATACACAGCGGTGTAGGCAAGGACAAGACCAGCATTGACGATGTCAAGGCCACTATCGAGGGCTTCAGCTCGATGACTCTCGAAGATAGCAGCAGCAAGCTTCCGTCATCTGCAACCTCGTCTAATGCTTCCAGTGCAGTCGCACAAAGCAGTAGCAGTGACGATTCGGATGCCAAGCTGATCGGCAGCGTTGGTCAGCGCTCGTTCACTGACGACGACCTCGAGGAAGTGTCACGTCTCGGCGAAGGTGCAGGCGGCGCTGTTCATAAGGTTCGCGACAAGCGCACAGGCGAGATCCTTGCGCGTAAGACGATTCCTACACGCACCACTCCCGCACGCCAGGTCTTGCGAGAACTTCAATTCCTCAAATCAAGCGTGCACGACAACATCATCATCTTCTACGGTGCATACATGACTCCGAGCACATCCGAGGTCAAGGTCATCATGGAAGTCTGCGAGGGCCGCTCTCTCGAGGCAATCGGCAAGAAGGTCATCGAACTCAACGCCGCAAGTAGCGAGAAGGTGCTCGGCAAGCTGGCAGAGGGCGTGAGTTCACCCCATTTCCCATCGATCCTGCCCCATGCAACGTGGCCGCTCACGCGTCCGCTCCCCAATCCAGATCCTACAGGGCCTCGCGTATTTGTATTCAAAACAGATTATCCACCGCGACATCAAGCCCTCCAACGTGCTCCTCACTCGCCAGGGACAGGTCAAGCTCTGCGATTTCGGTGTCTCCGGCACCCTCGTAGGGTCCATTGCCGAGACCTTCACAGGCACCCAAGTGCGTTTGCTGCCGTATCGTCTTGCCTCTCTCGGCTTCTGACCTCCCATTCACTCGCAGTACTACATGGCACCCGAACGTATTCTTGGACAGCCATACACAATCCGCTCAGATGTCTGGAGCACCGGTCTCACTCTGCTCGAGCTCGCCCAAAAGCGGTTCCCGTATCCGCATAACCTCGGCCCAATCGACCTCATCCAGCGGATAGTGCGCGACGAACCGCCGAAGCTCGAAGATGACCCCAACGGCAGCCCACCCCAGGTCTGGAGTCCCGGCATTAAGAACTTCTTCGAAGTCACGTACGTCCGACTCCAACTCTGCGGCGGAGAGACAATGCTAACCTGCTCTCTGCGTAGCCTGACCGTCGACTCCAAGCGCCGCCCAACACCAAACGAAATGCTCGCGCACTTCTGGGTACAGGACAGCATGAAACGCAAACCGAACATGGCCCGCTGGGTGGCGGAGTTGTGGGGTTTCCCGGTTCCCGGCAGGCAGTGACCGATGACCTACCTTTCGCCTTCCCATGCCTGTGTCTTGCCGTCGCCTGTCGCTGAAGCGACGTATGGCGCAGGCCAATGCACGTGTTCGTCCAGGGTTATGTTCTGCCCTCATCTCGTTTCGCCTAGTTTCCACAAGCATGTTGTCTCGACTGTCTGACTGTTCCTCCTGCAACCCACCTCGATACCTCTTCTCATTCGCGATGCCAACATACTCCACAGTCTCGTCATGTCCCAATTTCACCTCACTCACACATTCTGTCAATAACAATCAGATTCAGAGGACGTGTTGCATGTTGAAATGACAGGCCCTCAGCGACAAGAAAATCCTTAATACACACAGATGGCGGGAACACACAGACGACGCGGTGGATGGGGGAGTGCGAGTACAAGGGAACTTGGGGTGGTGGCAAGGGAGCGCAAAATGAGAGGGAGATGCGTGCGACGTGAAATGCGAGTTGCGCGGCTGGAGTGGTACAGAGGGAGAGGAGAGCCGCCCGCAGGAGTTGCGACAAGTCCGCACATTAACATGATAAAGGAGGGCGACGGTGTGGCAGCCGGGTGAACGGCTGATGTCGAAAATCCGAAGATGAGCCCGGGATCAAGCGGGTGGCGCGACATGCGACCAGACGCTCGTCGGAGATCTAGACGATGTCCCACATCTCCTCCAAGGCACAGCAAAACTGCAACGTGTAAAATTGTCAACTAGTGAGTCTAAACCAGTTGCAGATTAACGCACCTTGCCACAGGCGACGCTGGCACTAAGGGCATAATCGCTGATGCCAATCTTTTCGTCGACCATGCCGTCCGCAAAATCATCCTTGCCACGAGCCATGGCCCCGACAAAGACGGCCACGCTGTCGAACGAGAGTCAGCGAACGATTGATCGCATCGGCGGCCGAGCATCGCTCAGTAAGCGCACCTATGAGTTTCCGGAAGAGTCGGCAAATATTGAGACAAACGGATGACAGGAGAGTCCCCGGACAGAGTGAGTTTGTACGTATTCGTGGGGAAGTGGTCGGTCACGGGGTTCTGTGAAGAAGAGAAGGTGGGAGTGAGTGGAGGCAATCGATGCTGGCGAAGGCGGCTGACCTTGATGACCTTGAGCAGCTTTTCAGGCCCATTGACAGCGCGAATACTAAGCTTGTGCAGAAGCTGGACTGCGGCGATGTGTCAATTGACGATCTATGTATAGTGTATAACTGTAGAACGCACCCATGAGGCCTGAAAAGCGCTTGAATGTGCGGGGTATGCGGACGTGCGGGTTGACCTCAATAAGGACACCTTTGGTGGTGTGAATGTAGACCTGAAGTCTGCCTGCTTTATTAAGAGGCGAGTCGAGAAGCGTGAGCAGGCACTGGTGTGTGATGTCTGGGCGAGCGTCGGCGATGTCACGGTTCATTTTTGCGAGTGCACCTTGGTGGTCGTCACAGTTAAGCAAGGCGTATTTGGCCTCCTTCTTTCCATTCTGGCCTCCTGGACCTGACGAACTGGAGACCTTGTAAGTCTCGAGACAAGCACGCTCGAGTACTACGATGAGTCTTCTCGTTGACTCTTTTTGAGCAACTGTGCGCGGAATAGATGGCTGCACAGGAAGCATTGCGGGGTTGCGTAGACGATCGACCTGGCGATGAAGGAGAGCTGATGCCGGGTCACGAGGCACAAATGGCTCTACGTGAGGATTGAGAGGTGCTGAAGGAGACGAGGTCGATCCAGCGGCTGCGGCCGTCTCGTCATCATCGTCGCCTCCGATCTCGCCTTGGTGGTGGTGGTGAAGGTCCTCAGGGGAGGTGCTGCGTTCAAATACTGAACGAGCCTCGACTGACGAGTCCCTGACCACCTTGCGTGCGGCGTTGGCGGCAGCGTCCGTGGCTGTAGATTGAGCTCTGTGCTTTGGGTTTGGGTAAGGGCTGCGTCGAGCTGATGATGACTGCGAGTGTCTTCTTCGCCGTTGTGCGCCGCTCATTGGCTGGTCTGGTGCAAATGTGTGAAAGTGGATGTGGCAGGAGGAAGAGTGTGTGCCTCGACAATTTTCGGCATCCGCCCGGACGTGCCGCCTCTCAACCTCCGACCACGATGAACGTACTGCCATTCATCCATCGCGGCCTCCAGCGCGCTGCATATCAGTCGCGCACCCGCTATGTGCCGAGAAGACCAATGGCTACATTTGAACAGCGGTCTCGCGACAGGAACCAGATGGGAGTGCGTGCATTCACAATCAACACTCACAATGTGCTCACCGTTGACGCTTCTAGATGCTGTCACCTGCAAGCTTTGCTGTTCTTTGCCTAACTGGCGCTGGCCTCTACCTTTACTACGACCACAAACGAGAAGAAATCCGCGAGCAGAAGGGTGAGCAGCTCAACGCGCCACGACGGACCCGCCACTTGTGCAAATTCTAACATCGCGTTCTCAACACACAGTCAAGGCCATCAAGAACCAGAACGTCAAATATGGAAGGGCCAACGTCGGAGGCCCGTTCTCTCTCTTTACACAGAACGGCAAGCCCTTTACCGAGCAAGACCTTCTTGGTATACACCTCGGTCTCGCAGCCAACTATAAGGTCTCTCTGCTGATACCAGGACGCGTCTTTTTGCAGGCAAATGGTCCCTGGTTTATTTTGGTTTCACCAACTGTCCGGACGTATGTCCTGATGAACTCGACAAGATGAGTGTTGTGGTCGACACTATCGGTACGTCGCCATCCGTTCGCCAGACACGTCGCATCGGCTTATAATCCTTCACCTATTGATTTGACGCGTTTTGCATCATCTTGTCTCGGTCGGCGACTGCCTGTCGGCCCTGTTCTCGGCCGTCGCGGATCCGGCGGTACCGTGCAGACACGCGCAATGGCCCACCGCTGCAACCCATATTCATATCCTGTGATCCTGCGCGTGATTCCAACGACGCAATACGACAGTACCTGACTGGTTGGTCTACCACTACTGATTGATTGGCTCTGCTGCCGCTCACCATCGCCACCCCTATCATACAGACTTCCACCCCCGGATGGTGGGTCTTACAGGAACGTATGAAGCCGTCAAAGCAACATGTAAAGTGAGCGTTCCGACCATTACCCTTCCTGACCGCGCGTTGACGCCTTAAAAATAGGTATACCGCGTTTACTTTTCCACGCCGCCGTCCGTCAAACCCGGCGACGACTACATCGTTGACCACTCGATCTATTTCTACCTTATGGACCCAGACGTGCGCATTTGCCCCTATTTTACCTGCTCTCCATCATCGTGCTAACAACTTCGATAATCTACCAGGGTAACTTTGTCGATGCGTTCGGCAAAGATCGAACAGCAGAGGATGTTGTCGCTCGAGTGGAGGAAGCCATCAAAGACCGCGCAGACGGCAAAAAGAACTTTATTCCTCTCTAACTGGCCTCAGCCTCGCAGCAGTAGCACAGCAGTTTGCATTAGTCACCACTCATACCCGCACGCACACCGCTCAATAACATCACAAACTTGCATCTCTTCGTCAGCACAACGCCGAGAGTGAATCGACAAGACATAAGCGACAGCATAGGTAGGGCAGGTGAGGAGGAGTTAAGTAACATGCATGAGAGGGTCGTACAGAGGTTCGTGAGTGCACAGGTCAGAGGCGTGCAATGAAGGTTCGGTGAGGCGGAGCAATGATAGCAACAAGATCGAGCAGATCGGACAGACATGATTCCCAAGAAACAGTATGTAAGTGAAGCAGAACGGAAAGCTTGGGTTGGATCAGCAATGCATGGACACGAAGTAAAATAGCATCCGAAAACACCTAGCGCGCGAGTTCGCTTTTCTCTAGGCCCTCGGGGGACCTAGCCCAGAACCTCTAAATGCAACACACGCTCAATCTTCGCCGCCACCAGACTGCGGCCTACCAGCCAACCCCGCCGCCGCAAGTCCGCGTGCTGCAAACCCGCCGCCAAACCCGCCCCGTCCCCGTCCGCGCCCACGAACACTCCCCGTCGTCGCAGCGTTTTCGCCCGTGACTGCCGCAGACCGATCGTCCGCGATGGAGACGCGCGGGTTCATCAGGTCAAGTAGCTTCTCCCCGTGACCCTCCTTGGCCAAACCTGCGCGCATTGCAGGCTCATCGCCGAACTCGACGTAGGTGACCCGCAAGGGTCGGCCGGCATGCGCAGCGGGAAGGTTGACACGAGTGATGCCTTCGCGCACAGACGGTGTGAAGAATTCACGAACATCGTGCTCAGTTGCATGTGTTGGGACTTTGATGAACAGCGTCCACGGGTTGCGTCTCGACCTGAGAGATGTCGGCGTGCGTACGCCATCCGAAGGCGAAAGTGGGCCGGATGCACTGCCCGCGTCGTCTGTGTCGGTGGTCTTGACGGCAGGCTTTTGAGGAGTACCTTCCTTCTTGGCTGCGTGCGGAGGATCTTCCTTCTTTGCGCTGGGCGGACCGGTCGTCGACGAGGCTGAGGCTGGAGCGGGGTCGGCTTCCTTGTCTTTATCTTCCCTCGCCTTGGCTTTCTTTTCGCGTTCCTTCTCCTTCCGCTTCTCCTTCTTCGCGGCCGTCTTGTCCGCCTTGTGGTCCTTCTCCCCAATAGACCCAGGCGTGTTGGTGCCATCAGTTGTCGGGCCCGTAGCCCCAGGAGTGGCACCAGTGGCAGGTGCGTTGCTTGAGGCGGCCGCGGGAGCAGGAGACTTGGCCGGTGTGATAGACACATGTGCAGCCCCGGGTGCAGCAGCGGGAGGCGCCGGCGTGCTGGGTTTTGTCGGCTGTTGGCTGGCAACAGGTGCAGCATTGGCATTGGCGTTAGCAGTGGTCGGCGCAGTCTTGCGGTAAGCAAAATTGAAACCTAGCGATAGAAGGTCGGTCGGTCAGCGCCTGGTGCAGGGTCGCGAAGGCTGAGATGAACTGAGGTCCGAACTCACCCTGGCTTTTGAGCTCCGCGCTC
>Ga0247815_10001762_pt1 | contig 16422 bp, 9 predicted proteins | sample UWRJL194509B1_FD_181014 | JGI IMG/M metagenome (GOLD analysis project Ga0247815, IMG submission 181014) | Plant litter microbial communities from Arlington Agricultural Research Station in Wisconsin, United States - UWRJ-L194-509B-1 | ecosystem: Environmental > Terrestrial > Plant litter >...
CAACGACCTCAGGTAAATCCGGCATTGGATTCTTTAAACAAAGAAAAAGATAGCGTTGTGCTGAATAAAAAACTTGAAAAGTTACGTGCAGGGTCTGAAAGTGACCTGTCCCTGCTTTTGTACTATTATAGTGGGAAGGATCAGAAAAAAGCTGAAGAACTGGTTGATTATACGGTAAAACGTTTTCCCCTTGGAAAACAAGCAATTGTTCAGGCGACCAATGCAATTTATTCTGAAGCAGATGCGGTAAAGCAAGAGGAATTGGCCAGCAAATTTAAAACAAAGTTCCCTGCTGAAAAAACAGACATGATCAATTATGCAGTTGCCTATGGTTATGTAAGCAAAAAAAATACAGCTAAAGCACTGGAATATGTGAATATGATCAACGATCCTGTATTTAAACCACAGGCAATAGGAATCATTGCCCGCTATTTAATGGAATATGATTTACCTACGGCAGAATCCCTGGTAAAAGGCGGAGTTGAAAAAGCATCAAAACTTGCTACTGATCCTGCTGCAATAGAGCGCGCCAAAACGGACAAACTTTTCAATCCAAAGGCGGTGTATTACAACTACATTGTTTTGTACAGTGAAATCCTGACTAAAAAAGGAAATTACAAAGAAGCACTAACTTATGTAAAAGAAGTGTACGACAATTCGGAAAAGAAAAGTCCGGCACTAAGTAAATCCTATTTTTTGTTGATGAGTAAAAATGGTTTTTACAAAGAATCATTTCCAGAATTGGAAAAATTAGCGGCAGCAGGTCAGGCCGACGAGATGGTTAAAGCAGAGCTCAAAAAAGGATATATGAAGATTAACCCGGGTAAGGATGTAAATGCTTACATGGCCGGATTTAATACTCAATTAGAGAAACGCTATCAGGAAGAAGCATTAAAAGCGATGATCAAAGAAAAGTCCCCAAATTTTACTGTTACGGACGCAACTGGAAAACAGGTTTCACTGACAGATTTTAAGGGAAAAACCATCGTTCTCGACTTTTGGGCAACCTGGTGTGGCCCTTGTAAAGCATCTTTTCCTGCGATGCAGAAACTGGTGAATAAATACAAATCTGATACCCAAGTTAAGTTTCTGTTTATCCACACATGGGAGCAGTCTGCAACACCAAAAAAAGATGCCATGGAGTATCTGGCGGCTAACAAATATAATTTAGAACTATACATGGATGTTAAAGATGCAGCCACCAGATCAAATCCAGCCGTTACTGCATTTAAAGTAAGGGGGATCCCTGCAAAGTTTGTAATCGACGGCGATGGAAATACAAGGTTTAAACTAACTGGTTTCTCTGGTGGCGATGATGCTGCTGTAGCAGAAGTATCGGCAATGATAGACCTGGCGAAAAAAAGCTAACGTTAATTTGATAACAAATGCCCCTGCACTACCCTGCCCGCTGATTTATACAATTATTGTGGGAAGGGCAGCGTAGGGGCATTTACATTTAGGTTCAGATACACAAACTGAGCCGCCTGTATAATGGTAAATAGGCTAAAGCCGCTATTTAGATTTATTTCCTAAAAGATCTGATAGCTTTTTCTGCAATTCCTCACCGCGTATATCTTTCGCAATAATTTTTCCTGTAGGATCTATCAAAAAATTTGCTGGTATTCCATTAATGTGGTACAATTTTGCAGCCTCATTACCCCAGAATTTTAGATCTGAAACCTGAGTCCAGGCAAGCCCATCCTTTTCAATAGCAGCTATCCATGCGTCTTTTTTTCCTGGTTGATCTAATGAGACTCCCAGTACTGTAAAATTTTTGCTTTTGTAGTCGTTAAATGCCTTAACAACATTGGGGTTTTCTGCTCGACAAGGACCGCACCAGGAAGCCCAAAAGTCTAACAAAACATATTTACCCTTAAAATCTATCAATGATACTGGCTTGTCGTTCACGTCATTTTGAGTAAAATTCATAGCCATCGCACCTATTGCGGTTTTCCTGCCTACTTCAAGTGCCGTTGTAAGATCAGATCCAGCTTTTGTAGACTTTAGTTGATCATTCATCCCCTGAAATGTTTTTTCAACCTCTGCAAATAGTGACGGATCGGCTAATAATTTACTAAGAGTTATCAAGCTCACATATGAATTTATGTTGCTTTTAATGAAGCCCATTTGTAGTGTTCTCATCTGTTCCAGCAAAACCATATATCTACCAGCAAAAGCAGGTTGCTGCAACTTTCTGTCCTCAATTGGTAACCTGCCGAACTCAGTATTTAAGTCGTTCATCTTATCGCTAGTAAGTTTAGTGATAGCAGTAAGCTTTTTGTCGTCATTATTAAGTGGAGATCCCTTAATTTCTACTTTATTTAGCGAGTCCGTGGCAGACATCTGTATAGTGGAAGGTTCAATATAAAAACCTAGTTTATCTATAACTTCACCTCTCACAGGCCGCATAGCAGAAAGGTTCTTATTCAGATACAGATAGGCCTGAGAGGGGGATTTGAGCACTCCTTTAAATGCAAATTTCCCATCGCTAACCTTTGCCGAATCCAAAACGCTTTTTCCATCTGCGCCATATGCGAGATAAACTTTATCTCCTGTTTTCAGTCCCTTTATGTTTCCATTTATGCTGAATGGCTTTTGAGCCATAGCCGCCATTGGTAAGGCAGCAATCATAGTTATTATTAACTTTTTCATCTGATCTAAATTTTCTGTTTATGAATTAGTATGGGTCAAGGCTGTTTTAATGAAGCTAGCGATTTCAGCCGGGGATGTCGCAATGCTACTGGTACGGCTGTATCTTGCCATATTTATACCCCTAAAATTACCATTCAGGTCAAATACTGGTCCTCCGCATTCTGAAGGCAGCAAGGTAGCGTCATGTACAAAGGCATGATTGAAACCGTCAAACCTGGCACTTTTGCCGCCTAAAAATTGTTCAGCCACGTGAGCCGAAACGTTTTGAGGCCGCCTTCCAAGTTTTACATCCGTTAAATACGATTCTCCATTTCTTTGATACCGTATCTTTACAATCTCTTCCGGGCTGTTTTTCTGCACTTCCCTGGAGAACATTGTAGCGTTGGGTACATCTATTCCATTTATACTGAGTATCTCATCGCCAATTTTTAGACCTGCCCTATTTGCAGGTGATTTATCCTGAACCCCCACAATCAACTTTTTCTCACTATTTTCACCAAAGCTTAAACCCAGATAGCCACCGCTAAACATTTTAGGCAAGGTAAATTCCAATGAACCAATAACACTTGTATGGCCATTACCTGCTGGGTTCGGAGATATCAATATATTCCCTAAGTCAGAAATGGTCAAGGTATCTGCAGAAAAAGCAGCTGCATCAAGACCGCCGTTCACCTCTTTGTCCAATTCAAGTAATACCAAATCAGATTGCTGATCCCTGTATAAAATTCTTGTTCCTATTTGGGTTACTCCCATTTTTACAATTACACCATCCCTGATTAAGGAATTCTTGCTGATTACAAATGTCTTTTTCGGATTGGCCTTTTTAGGAATTAATTTATGAAGATCAACCAGTGTCCCAACGGCAAAAGAACTGTCTGCGCCATTCATTAATTGTACACTATATTTTTCAAGTTTTGATTCCATTGCCGACAATTGGATGGAAAGTTGATCCTCACTCTTGAAAGTAAGCTTTTGCTTAGCTAAGGGATCAATGGCTACTGGATCTGCTTTTGGAAGAAATTGGTAGTCTTCTGGTTTCAGGAGCGCGCTCCAGTATGATCTGAAAACATCAACCGGCACGTCATAATTGTTCTGCAGTCCCTGGGTAATATTGCTACGAATGCCAATTACCCTACCAGATAAATCAAATACGGGGCCTCCGGAATCACCCGGTTCCATTAAACAAGTGCTCCGCAGCATTTGCCTTTTGCCATTAATGATCTCAGCGATATAACCAAAACGGACAACTAGTTTTTTGGGATGAAAACTTCCGGGGTAGGCAATACTCATGCACGGCTCGTTGACTTGTAATGATGACGACCACCCCATTTCTGCAAATGGGAACTCGCCTGCGGCCTTTATTTGAACCAAAGCTGCGTCGAATGATGCAATACGGCCCAGTCCAATAGCAACGTATTCTTTCTTATCATTGGGAAACGCCACCATATATGCTTTACCAGTACGACTGGCATGGCCTGCAGTCATAATGACTCCGGAACTGGTGACAACCACCCCGCTGAATCTAGGGCCAACTATACGTTTGGCCACTGTATCGTAATCATAGAGAAATACGCTCGCAGCGTAAGCCCTGGCCAGATTACTTTTAATCATTCTTTGAATTTCCACTGGACCAGGTCCATTAGCTATGCCCGTTATCGCGAATGCTGGACGCAGCGCTAAAGAAAAGAACAACACAATGCCCATGGCAACCAGATATTTTTGTTTTTGCATGTTAATAGTTGGAATTTGGAAACGTACCTTTTTTGTTATTTATTTTTTACCATACTTTTGGCTTGATAGGTTTTCAGTTTTTCTTCATACTCAGTCACCGTATAGTCGAGTATAATGCCTGAGAACTTACCATCTTTTAGGGCAGCTTTCGACATTTGAACAGCTTTTGCCTGTGCTACACTAGCATTTTCAAAATCACCTGCCAATGCATAACTGGTTCCAATTAGATCATAATACATAGGGTTTACCGTTGAACTTCCGCCAGAAGCTTTCTCGAACTGACTCGCAGCATATAGATAGGTCTCTTTTGAATATCCTTTTTTTTCAACGATAGCCTGGGCGAAATAGACACTACCGTGCTCGCCTTCTTTCTTTTTCCATTCCTCAGAAAATTCCAAAGCCTGTTTTTCGCCAACAAAATCTAAAAGCGTTTTAAATCTGCGAATGTTCATCGTATACTTTAAAAGGGGTTTTTCAGTTACAGCCTTGTCCATCAACGCAAATGCCTTATTGTAATCTTTAGCAGCCACCGCGGAATCAATAGGTAAAACTAATTTATTTTCTTCCGAGGCAGCTTTTTTTGACATATCGATGGAGGCTTCATGTCCTTTCCTGGCGGCGGCCATATCGTAGGTACCATTTTCTACTTGTATAATCATTGCTTCCAAACCTTTCGGATGCCCTATCCAAATGAATTTACCATCTTTCACTAAAAATGTAGTGGGAATTCCAGGAGCTTTTGCCCTTGCCAGCCAGTTTTTTGCCATATAACGATTGTCATCATCAACGGCCACATTATATGACATTTTATCGCCAAGATTTTCAACAAACTTGGTAACTCTTGGCAATACAGTTTCGTATGGCTGATCTTCGGGGATTTTTTCCCATACATTGAAGCCAATGAATGTTACCTTGTCTTTATACTTCGCTGCGAGTTCAGAAAGATGGGGCATTGCGGCGATGCATGGCCCGCACCATGTTGCCCAGCACTCAATAACGTACATCTTCCCTTTTGCAAAAGAGGTAACCGGAGTTCCTTTCAGCCATTTTGAGAACCTTATTTCTGGTGCCGGATCACCAATTAACAACGGTTTTTTTTCCTGACTATACACCGCCGAAAAGAGATGCATGCCAACTAGAAATATGAATAGTTTTTTCATGAAAATATATATTTTATTTTAAAGGTTATTAAGCTACTCGGTGATAACACTGTCAGCTTTAAGAGCCAAAGATTTCTTTCAATTTTTTATCGAGTTCAGGATCATTTTTTCCTCCTCCAAGAAATCTGGCGACGATTTTACCGGTTGGATCAATCAAAATTTTTGTGGGCAATGCAACAACACCAAATTTTTCGCTAATGTCCACCTGCCCTTCGGCATTCTTTTTTGGGCTGTAACCACGAAGCACATGTTTCCAAACGCCAATTTGATCAGTTGTAACAGCATTTTTCCAGGCGTTATCGCTACTGTCATTGTCGGCAATACCAATTATTTCGAGCCCTATGCCCCTATATTTTGCATAGAGCTCTAACAGATGCGGGTTGCCTTGACGGCAAGGAATACACCAAGACGCCCAGAAATCTAAAAGCACATATTTTCCCTTGAAGTTGTTGAGGCTAAGGTCATCCCCACGCAGCTCTTTTGTAGTAAAGTTATATGCTATTGCTCCTGATGACCCCATGGCAAGGTTGTCAAAGTCTTTTTTTATAACTTTTCCTATAGCACTGTTCTTTATTTCGGGAGTTAATGCAGCGTATCTCTTTTGCGCTTGTTTATAGTCCATTTGTCTAATAGAACTCCTCATCAGATAAGCAGTAACAAAGCTTCCTGGATACTTATCCATGAACGCAACATCTATCATTCTGGCTTGCCCTGATAGCGCGCCGGACTTATCCTTAATTGCCAGCATACTTTCGTGAAGTCTCTTTATGGTTGCTTCATCTGCCTTACTGCTCACAGCCTTAACATATTCGGCATTCTTTGCAGTATATTCTTCATTGACTTTTATTAACTGTGAATAAACTGGATAACGTAATCTGTTCAATTCCTGGGCCTCGGCCTGTATGTGAGTACCAGATAGAACTCCTTCAGCTATATGTGCGTTGTCAAGCACTAACTTGAGATTGCCTGGAGACAATACTGCCTGAAAATAACTGGCAATACTGTTGGGTCTTTTCTCGACAGTGATATAACCAGAAGTTACACCATCAACTTTGCCATTCAACCGAAATTTCCCTGTCTGAATTGTAGCACTATCCGTCAACATTTTACCAGACAAATCATCCTGATAATTGAGATAAATAAATCCTGTTGTTTTACCGGTTATTACGCCATCAATTGTGAATGGTTTCTCTTGTGCTACTGCGGTAACGGACAGGCCTATGGCCATACAAGAAATCATCATTTTGTTTAACATATTATCTTTTCGCTAGATATGCAGTGTTATAATTAATAATTTTGAGTGAGCGTAGTGTTAAATTGAGTAGCACTTTGCGGAAACGGAAATACCCACAATGGTGACGTTGGCGATAATGTGTAAGTTTTCGACAACAGTACTTTTTGCATAGTTACGGGGTATTTACCTTCCCTGTTCCACCTTTTGATATCGAAAAAACTCTTACCTGAATACAATAACTCAATCCTTGCCGTTTTTTGAAGAATTGCCATAGCATCCACATCATTAGCTGCCGTCACAGCTGTATATGGGTACATCCTTCTCATCCTTATTTGATTGATTAATTCCAGTGCAGCACTGATTTGTCCACCGCGAATAAGACATTCTGCCTTAACTAAGTATAAATCTGAAGTGGTGATACCGCCAGTATTTTGTGGATATCCACCATTAAATTCAGGAATATCAGTCAGGCCAACGTTATTTGTACGTACGTAAACCTGGGTACCAAGCAAATTCTTAAAGATATTTCCCGGCTCATAAAAATTGTTTATTATTTCATAGGTAGGGCTTACTAAAAATGGCCAGGAACTTGCAGAGTAAGCATAGAAAATATTGTCAGGAGATGTCAGTCCGGTTCTAAAACCGGCAAATGGTTTAGACGTTCCTATTGGTGGTGGAAGAAGCGGACGATGATCTTCTAATGTACTATTGAGCGCCAAGGTTACGTTTACAGCTTCCAATGCACCTGCATAATCCCGCATTGCCATTAATATTTTTGCTTTTACTGCATAGGCGAGTCCTTTGCCCACACGCATGTTATTTTTAGGTCTGTCTGGTAAAGAATTAAGTGCAATTGCGGCATCAAGATCAGCAAGCATATTTTCATATACCGCTTTCACCGAAACTTTTTCATTGACTTTACCAAATTCCATGTCCGTTACGTAGGGTACACCACCATCGGTCGCCGCAGTAGCCGGATCGAACGCTTTTGCATAAATATTCACGAGATAATAGTGCATAAATGCCCTGATCACTAAACCTTCTGCCTTTAACTGTTTTAATGCTTGAGGGTTCCCAGATACTTCATCAGATTTATCAACCAATGTACTGGCCACATTAGTAATGATTGAGTACAACCCATCGTACGTACCATCCGTCACGGCTAGTGCAAAACGATCTATTGATTCGTCATAAGTGATCAAAGTATAATTTAGGTTTCTGACAGTTCCATTGATCAGGTTAGAGATGTTAACTGCCTGAGGATATTGTTCATTGATAAGGATAGACATTGCCCTAAATTCGAAAGCAGATCCGCTGTATTGCTTATTTGCCAGTAATTCCAGATCAGCCTGAGTTAAAATTAGTGCCTTTCCTTTTGGGGTGATATCGGTATATTTATTGCAAGCGGACAGCGACAACACCAGGAAGATGATGGCCAGCCATTTCATTTTACTTTTCATTTTCTTGTAATTAAAAGTTAGTAGTAAGCCCAAATACATAGGACACAGGCGTTGGTATATTGTAGAAACCGGTTGTATAGTTAGATCCGGATTCCAGGTCTATATCTAAATCCTTTTGTTTCATCCAAATAGCTTTAAGATTGTTCACCTGAAGCCGCAGTCTGATGTTATTCGCACCTATTTTCCGTGCTATTCTTTGCGACAGATCGTAATTCAATACCATGGTTCTGATCTTGATAAAATCAGCAGGCCTGATCAGCTCGTCAGACACTGGAGAATGTTGCTGGGCGATAGTGGAATTGATAAAATATTGCCCGGCACCAGGGACGCTCGTATTGGCATTGGAAGGTGTCCAGGAATTAGCCACGTACCCTGGTGCTGGAAAATTACCTGGCTGGGCAAGCAGTGCAAACCTGTAAAATTGCTTCCTGAACACATGTCCTCCGTTGTAAATCATGTACACGCCGAGTGTAAACCCTTTGTAGGAAAAATCATTGTTGAACCCAATAGTGCGTGTGGGAGTAGTAACACCCGAATAAACGAAGTTTTTAAAGTCTCCAGTCAAGAGTGCGTTAGCGCTGACAGTTCCATTTGCACTAGACCATTGTTGCACCCCCTGAGGATTGAGACCTGCGAAAGGAATAGAAAACAGGGAATTTGGTGAATAGCCCTGTACATATCCTGCTCCCTGTGCAACTGTTAAGTTACTTCCAATCTGATCTGCCTGGGTAACCTTTCCTTTGTTTAGTGTAAACACTACATTCGTTGTAATTGCAAGCCCGTCTACTCTATTCTGTTTAAACCAGTCATATCCAAGACTTACTTCAATACCCTTATTTATAATACTTGCATTGTTAATATTGAGGGATGTCCAGCCCTCGCTCGGATCAAGTTTTTTTGTGGCGAGCACATCTTTGCTGGATTTTTTGTATAGATCAATAGTACCCCTTAATCTGTTTTTGAATAGATTATAATCTATACCAATATTTGTAGAGGCTGTCTGTTCCCAACGTAATTGAGCGTTTGGTGGAGTTGAAATATTTGAATTGCTTTCCTGCGTATCTGCATTGATTCCTGCTGTAGCTACCAGGTAACTTGTTGCATTCAAATCCACATTACCAGTAATACCATAAGATGCCCTTACCTTCAGGAAATCTATAAATTTTACGTTTTTCATGAATTCCTCATTAGATGCAACCCATGAAGTCCCGGCTGACCATAGCGGTCGGCCCCTAAATTCAGGGTCGCTTCCAAAAATATCTGCATAGTCTTTTCTCACTGAACCAAAAACATTGTATTTTCTGTCGTAGGTATAAGTTAAGTTAGCATATGCAGACGCAAACCGGTGCTTAACTTCCTGGTTTATACTACCTGGCAGAATTGCTGGCGAATAATAACTTGACCAATAAGGTCTAATACCGGCTGAAGTATTAATTGATCTATAATCTATTAGGTTATTAACGGTCTGTAATTGGTCATTATAACCATATTGTGTGCCTGTTCTCCCAGAGGTAAGTGTCTGGCGGAATTCTAGACCGGCGATTGCTGAAAAGCCATGTTTACCGAAATCACGGTTATAGTCAGCTTGTCCACGGGCCGTATAACTAGGGCTTCTTATGGAGTTATTTGTAATCCTACCACCTAGTGGTACCATATTCTGATAAGCATAGTTTGGTGCTGTGCCGGTGCGAACGGTGTATTGATTAGTCAATAAGCGCATCGTGTAGCTCTCAGCTTCGGAATAACCATTTACGTCCCTTTTGTTATCCTCGAACTGAAATCTTGGGCTGAAAGATAACCCGGGAAGCAGTTTAATATTCATTCCAACATAATACCTGGTATTAAACGTGTTGGATTTTATGTAATCACGTTCCAGTTCATCCAGATTATTGAACTTTAGTGACCGCAAATTAGGATCTTTCTCTATAATGTTTGTGTTAAAATACGCATTGTAATTTGAAAACAAAGGAGTATAATAAGCCCGGCTACCATCAGCATTAAACATATTCTGGTAGCTACTCACATAGGTGGGATCGGTTGCAGCAACGTTATTATGAGTTTTTGCATATCCAAGAACCCCATTTACGCCGTAATCCAGATCCAACCACTTGGCAACATTGAAACTTCCTTTATAGAAAATGTTTAGCTGACGGTTATATTCATTGATAATGCCATTGTTATCTGCTTTATAATTTAGTACCAGACTATTTTGCGATCTGCCATTGTTAGACCTTATCGCAACGTTATATTGTTGAACAGATCTGTTTGGAAGGGCATTTTCTTTAAATTCATCGATGAAATTATTTTGTCTGTAAGCGTCTAGTTGCTGGTTTAACTGATCCCTGGAGTATGTAGCAGGATTTTTAGTATTTTGGTAATATGCCCATTGAACTGGAGTGTATACTGAGCCAAGTGCTAAAGTTGATTCAAAATAACTTATGGGATTTGACAGTTGCCCACCTGCACCCTTAAAAAACCAATCGAAATAACTGGATTCAAAATCTACCTGCTGTGAAGGGCTTAACAGGTTCATCAAAGAATAGTCCGGTTTCTGGAAATAATTAACATTCGCAGAAAATTCTACACTTGTTTTATTTTTTTCCTTTGCACTCTTAGTGGTGACTACAATTACACCGTTGGCTGCCCTCGCTCCATATATTGCAGCAGCAGCAGCATCTTTTAGTACGTTAATACTTTCAATATCATATGGATTTAGGTCGTCTACAGATCCTTCTATGGGAAAACCATCAACAACAACTAGTATTGATCTATTTGCAGAGACAGTGCTGGTACCTCTAATAGTGGTGGTTAAATTGCCACGTTCCCTTGACCTTATTAAACCGGGAACTGTTCCTTCCAGGTTATCAAATAGGTTGATCGTGTTTCTTTTCTCTATTTCTTTACTATCCAGCGTAACAATTGCACCAGTCACCTTCTCGCGTTTCAGTTGTTGATATCCCGTATTTACTACTGTTACCTCCTGAAGATTGGCATTTATCATTATTAGTTGTACAATTAATCTGTCGCTCCTGGCGATTAACTCATTGGTAACCTCGATTTCCTTAGATTGATATCCGACAAATGAAAAGACCATAATATCACCTGGTTTAACATCCTGCACCATAAAATCACCACCTACACCAGTCCATGAACCAATGTTTGTGCCTTTGACTTTTACTGTTGCCCCAGGCATTGGATTGCCTTTTTCATCGAGAATCTTTCCTGAAATTTTTGTTTTACTAAACTTATCTACAAATGTTTCCAGCAAACTACGCTTCTTTTTTGTGATTACGACAGAATTGCCTTCTATAGAATAGTCTACATTGTGCCCTTTAAATATCGATTTTAATGCTTCATCAAGGGTTACGTTCTGCATTTGCAGGTTCAACTTAGCGGTGGATTGGAATACTTCTGAATCCACAATAAAGTCAAACCCCGTTTGCAAACGAAGCTGCTTTACGGCGCTTTCTAATGTTGTATTATTTCCACGAATGGATATTTTCTGCCCAAAGGTGCTGGCAGAAACCTGTACGAGGGAAATAGTTAAGATTATCAGAATTAACTTCATAATTCTTAGAAGTTTAGGTGGCAGGCACAAAAATGCCATACCATACTTAAAAGGATATTTTTGCATACCTTTGAGTGGTTTGAGTTGATGGTTTCGTGATCTTCAATAAATTTTTCCCGAGAGATCGGGAGGTTTGCTCAAACTTTTACCGTAAAGTGCTAGAACACTTTGCGGTTTTTATTTTGGCAACGCTTTGGTAAGCTCTAAGGTTCGTGGAGTAAATTTTTCTTCATTTTGCGTTGGTTTAGTTGTTAGTTGGGTTGATTATTTAGGTAATTATTGTCTTTAAGGGTTTATCACGTAAAGTTTACGGCCCTCTAGTTTAAAGTGTACTTTGTTGGTGCGTGAAAGCTGGTGCAGGACAGCGGTCAGTTTTTTATCCCTGGATATGTAACCCCAAAGTTTAACATTTTTTGGCGCATCATCTTCGTATATAAGTTCTACATCATACCAACGGGCTAGCTGGTCCATTATGCCCCCGAGGCTTTCATCAAATTTAAAATACCCATTCTTCCAGGCGATTACAGTTTCGACGTCAACCTTTCCTATCTGGATACCGCCACGCACTTCAACCGCCTGTTCTCCAGGCTTAAGATATCCTGACCCATTTGATGAAAATATCTTTACCGACCCTTCCAGCAATGTGGTCTCAATTTTGCCCTGCTCTTTATATCCATTAATGTTGAAATGTGTGCCCAGTACCTGTACCTTCTGATCTCCTGTTTCTACAACAAAGCGGTTTTTCTTTTTAGCAACCTCGAAATATGCTTCCCCCTCAAGTTTCACTGTCCTGGTTACAGCAGATGCTAAATGGCTATTAAAGCTTATTTTCGATGCTGCATTCAACCAGACTTTTGATCCGTCAGGTAAAACTATATTGTAAACTTCTCCTTTCGAAGTAATCAGGGTGTTAATCTTTCCAGGGGTTTTGTCGTCATTTTTACTTGTAGAATACACCAACTGACCATCTGCAGCCTTGAAGACTGAAACACCTTCTGTTTCAGCGAGTTCACCAATACTAGCTTCTGATAAGGAAATCTTACTGCCATTTGACAGGATAAGTGTAGCCCCTTGCTTTGCAGGTGAAATATCAGCGGTATAAGACACCCTTTGCTGCTGCCTTATAAAAAAGTCGCGCGATTGATAAATACCAACGAAGAGCACAGCCAACAACACCGCAGCAACACATCGAACCCAAAAAGCAATGCTAATAGTCTTCCGGGGTTCCGCAATAACTATTGAGGCCCACATTTCCTCTTTAATCCTTTGAAAATCTTCCTGCTGCGGTTGTTGGTCAATATTGCTGATTACTTTGTTCGCATACCACAAGTTTACCAAGTGCTCTTCCTGTTTGGAAGCGGTTCCGTTTAGGTATTTTGTAATCAGTTCTTTTCCTTCGTTTCTCTTCATAGCTGCTGAAATCTCAGTGCGTTTAATTACAATACCCTCAAGTAAGCCTTTGGGGGTAGATGATTTAATAATAAATTGATATTGATTTATTGCTGATCTTATCTGTCCCTGAAAAAGACAAGGAGAAGTATGCCATAGCTGCTGAAGTGAGCTAGACGTCCCTTTAATATTCTCAATGCATTCTGTACCTGTTTCTTCACCGTGGCCTCGCTGATATTTAATTTCTGGGCTATTTCTCGATGAGAAAGATCTTCTAACCTGCTCAGTTGAAAAACCTCACGCATCTTTCCAGGTAGCTTGTCCATTTCCTTCAAGATGAGCAACATTAATTCACGTTCATCAATTTTCTCGAGCGTGTCAGAACTACTCTCTGTTGAATATTTACCTAACTCATTTAGGTAATCGCTGCGGGTTTTTCCGCTTTGAATTAATTTAAGCACACGGTTACGTGAGGCTACATAGAGATAACCTGCAAAATTGGATTCTTCGCGAATGTTATCTGGCTTTTCCCATATTGACGTAAAGAGATCTTGCACCAGATCTTTTGCACTAGATTCATCGCGAAGCATTTGATTGACCTTATAATAAATGATTATAGCGTACCTGTCGTAAATTTCAGCAAATGCACCTGTATCCCGATCCTTTAATAAAGCAATCAGCTGCGGATCAGTGAGAGTTTTATAATCTCCTTTAACGTGTGTCAGGTGCATAATGATTGGTGACGAAGATTGAAATGAAGATATCTTTATATATTTAAGATCATCTTTCTGTCGAAGCCACCAATTTGCAAAAAAAAAATGTTATTCAAGCAGTCAGAAGATTATTAAAATCGTCTTTGGTGCGTGTATTTCTCACATAGAATCATTTTGTCCAATTATTAGAATTACAAATGGGTGCAACAAGGATGCTGGGACCCACTGATAAAACCTAATCCAATAACTCCCCCTCTCTGTGGGTCTTATAGTAGAAAACAAACAAACAAAGTTTCTATTGTTGCACTATAATGTGACTTGAAGGCTACCTGATTACGGGATCAATAAATCTTCGAACAACATTAGCAGGAAGAACTAATGTGGTTGTTCTGCTAAACCTTGCGATATTAATACCATAAAAATTCCCTTGAATGTCAAATACCGGACTGCCACATTCATCAGGTTTCAGTATAGTATCGTGCGAAAAAACCTTTTTAAAACCGTCCAGCCTTATACTCTTGCCACCCCGGAACTGATCGGCAAGATGCGTTCCAACGGGCCTGCGACCAAGAACTATCTTATATGAAAAAGCAGATCCGGTCCTTTTTCCTTGCACGGTAACAGTATCCCCGGGATTATACTTAACCAATTCAATGCCATAATCGGCGGCTTTCGCTATCAATACATCATTAATTTGGGTTACCCGATCGCCAGCCCTCAGACCTGCAACCTGAGCAGGACTGCCTGCTATGGGGTTCCTCAGTTCTATAATTTCATTGGTAAACCTTGCCGGCGCGCCTAGGTATCCGGCGCTGAATTTTCTGGGTTGTTCAAATGGAATGCTACCTAAAATACTCACTCTATTTTCCAGCGGCAAAATGGAAACAAGAAAATTGCCAATATTTTCCGTTCGAAAAACTTCCTTTGAACCAATTGCAGCAATAAGTATCGCATTTTTTAACTTGTCATTCAACCTGAGCAACACAAGATCATTATCCATATCCCTTTTCAATATTGTTGCGTCGAGGTATTGACCCTCATAACAGACCTTCGGATTATTAAATACCATCGAACTCTTGCTTATAACATGATACCTTCCCTTTGATAAGATTATGGTTGCAAGAACCAAACTTTTAAAGTCGCCACGATTACTATTCAATTGAAGCGAAGTTCCCATTGCCTTTGCAGGAGTGGATACGGAATTTAATTTGGGCATTTCTAGCGACGCAGAAATTTCATTGCGAAGGAGGTCGACATTAATCGTTTGCGTATCAGTTGGCAGAACTTTATAATCTATCGGTTGCTGAAGTGCCTTCCAATATTTGCGGTATAGATCAACCGGTACCTCATAGTTTTCATTTTCGGATTCACCACACCTGCTGTGCATTGCAATCACCCTGCCTAAAAAATCATACAGTGGGCCGCCCGAGTCTCCAGGTTCCATTTTAGCAGTAGATTGTACAAAACCAAACTGGTTTTGTACATGGGTTATGTATCCAAATCTTACCGATGGCAGACGCTGGTTTAAGGTTTCAGGATAGGATATACTCAGGCATGGCTCATTTTCTTTAAGGCTATTTGAATAGCCCATTTCTGCAACCGGCCAATTGCCGTTTGTTGTAATTTTCATCATCCCTATGTCCGGCCTGTTTTGCATATCACTAAACCCCACTCTGCCCAGTGCTTTGGCCATTACCTCTCTGCCATCCGGAAACAGTACTTTGTAACTTTGTTTAGGAATAATCGCGTGTGATACAGTTAGAATATGTCCCTCAGCAGTAACCACAACCCCACTAAACTGTGAGCTGGTTTGTATTTTTTTCACAGTGTCAAAACCCCAAATCCTGACACTTGCCGGATAGCATTTGCTTATTGCGGCTTTAGCGCTTTTCTCCAGTTTACTTAAGTTTATCTTTTGCCCAAACGCCAGTTCGGAAAGCGAAAAAAAAATAAATAAAAACGTTATACACCTTTGATAAATCATATGTAATGTTTGGTTTTAAATAATTGGAAATTATCATATGCAGTTACTCAACCTTTTAGCAACTCAACGTTTTGAGATTAAATCATTTTATGGGCGCAGTACTTTGACATTTCAATACCAGGGTTAATCTCTGCCCAACCATAGTTTCCTGATAAACCTTTCAGCATACTGTTTACTGCGGATAGGTGCTCTGGCGAATACCATTTTGTCATCACATCTGCTGCGCCTGATATGCCATGCAATAGCCTAAGCTTATAGTCAAATTTTGCTTTTCGGGTTTCTTCTCCGAGATATTTATAATCTGTATTTGTAATTACCGCAATTACAACTCCATTGATTGGCGCTGCTTCCAGTTTCAATTTTAACTTACCAGATGAAATGAATTTACTATATACGGCAGCCCCATCCACTGAACGGTAAACAAACTGACAAGTCATATTTTTTCCTATCGGTTCAAAATTTATTTCGATTACCTTATCCTTAACCTTTAACGGAATCTGGTTAGCACCGGACCAACCTGGGAGGGTTCTG
>Ga0247815_10001763_pt1 | contig 16420 bp, 15 predicted proteins | sample UWRJL194509B1_FD_181014 | JGI IMG/M metagenome (GOLD analysis project Ga0247815, IMG submission 181014) | Plant litter microbial communities from Arlington Agricultural Research Station in Wisconsin, United States - UWRJ-L194-509B-1 | ecosystem: Environmental > Terrestrial > Plant litter >...
TTGAACTAAACCAGTCTATTGCACTATAAAACTCTATGAACAAAGTACTATAAAAAGACTTTCAATAATAATTTTATAAGATATCATTTGTCATTCTATCTCTTTGGTATAACCATCAATCAGAAAGCGGTTTGAGATTGATAATATAATAAATGCCAATAGTGGTGAAGTAAAGCTCAGTACAACTGGGGATAGTATATTTTATCTTCCTGAACTTCGTCATATTAAATTCCCGTCCTAAATGGAAAATTTAATATGAAATCCATATATCTCTACTAAACTCAATATAGTCCATACCCGGTTTTTTTCGACTTTTCAGGAGTCTGGTTTTTCGGGTGGAAGTCAAGTAGGATCACTTGATAACCATCATATTGAGATCAACCGACTTAATAAAATGTTTTAGTAACCATTCTCATAGAACATATTTGCATTTACAACGGCAAAAATGCCATTTGCGTAATAAATAATTTATAATTATAATGTATGATTAGTTAAGCTTAAATTATAATGTATCACTAGTTAAGTTTAAATTACAGAATAAACATTATGAAACACATCAATTTGAAAAAATGATGTCCCTTGAAGGTGGTAAATTAGCTCCTACTTTCGGCAATTCGTTCTTCGTTTCATTAACTGTTATTGGTGTAATTGCAAGTGCATTGAGTGGTGGTGCCCTTGCAGCTTACCACAAGAAATTCTGGTCTTGTATTAACTCTTAACTAATCAATCATGAAAAAAATCGATTTATTAGATTTAGAGAAAATTGAGGCTGTAGTAAAAAGTAAAAACTGTGCAGTCGCGGATTGATAGCAACTGTTGCGTTATTTGCAGGCCAGGTTGGTGCTTTGGCATCTATCGGTATCTTTGCAGCAATGGCACTAGCTGACTGCGACTTAAACTAACAACTACCACAACAACCATGGCTAGATAAGTCATGGTTGTTATTATTAATAATTATGAATAAAAAATATTTATACACCATTTGCATTGCGATCATAGCTTTTGCATCATTTTATCTTCTTGTACTTGAAAAGAGATTAGAAACATTTGAGTGGTGGAACCTCACTGTCTACCTAATAATTATGCTATTAGTTATATTCTTTTTAATCCGTAAAAGAAATGAAAAATAGGTGGTTATTAATTATCGTTAATATAGTGATCCGCAGGGTGTACAGAGGGATTGCTGCAGGCGATATATAGAACAGGCAAGCCAGCTATTTTGGTGTTGATACAGGGCAGACCTTGGAGCATAGCTTGGGAAAAGGAATATATCCCTCCTATTCTTGAAGGGTGTTATCCTGGAGAAAAAGGAGGAGACGCTATTGCAGACATATTATTCGGTAAAGTCAGCCCTTCTGGCAGGCTAAATATGAGCATCCCTTAATCGTCTGGCCATATCCCTGTCTTTTATAACTATGTAAATTCTTCAAAGGGTAATAATAGGGAGCCAGGTACGCCGGATAAGCCGGGACGCGATTATGTTTATTCTTCAACGGCGGCACTGTTTCCTTTTGGCTATGGATTAAGTTATACCGATTTTGCTTATTCAGCTATGAAAGTTTCCTCTGCAAGCTTTAGTAAGGGTGGCTCGGTCGTTGTTTCCTGCAAAATTCGTAACCAGGGAAAAGTAACGGCAAAAGAAGTTGTTCAGTTATATTTAGGTGAAAAAGTCAACTCTGTAAGTACTCCGGTTAAATCACTTCGTGGTTTTGAAAAAATTGAATTATTACCAGGAGAAGAAAAGACAGTACGATTCAAAATTGCTGAAGAAGATATCCAAATATGGAACCGCGCTATGAAACGTGTTACGGAACCAGGTACTTTCAAGATTATGATAGGCAGGTCATCTGAAGATATTTGCCTGAGTGAAACGATTACATTTAACTAGCTGATTAAAAAGACGAATCTTAATCCTGCAAATAGTCCTGTTGGAGGAATGTTGTTGCTCTACATACGGTAATTCATGGAACATGACATTATATAAATACTCGTTTTATTAATTGGTAGAACCCCCGGTATTACTATGATAAAATTAGAATAAGGGATCTTATCAATTTGATATCTATGTTCGTTGAGTTAATGGCTCAATGGGGGTAGAAATGAATTAGGGCACCCCCTGTGATTGAATTACGATCTGGCGCCCTTCTCGATAAAACTAACTAATTTGAAATGTAGCGATCTTCAGGAACATAATAAGTGGCTAAATATCTCAATGGGAGCTTTAAGTCTATAAACCAGTAAAATACCAGTTTGGATCATCAGGTTCTTGGACGCAACTTGAACGTCGTAAAATTCACGATTTAGCCACGTTTCTATACCATAAATACCAAGACCTAAAACCTGTATGCGTTGAAGTACGATCTCAAACTCTTTTTCGTCGAAGTAAGGGAGATCATGGAAAAAAAGTTCGTCAGCGTGGGATGTGACATTGACATAGGAAATATGCACATTAACATCGGAAATATGATGTTTTGACGTAATAAATAACTAATAATTATAATGTGTGATTAGTTAGCCGTAAAATTACGAAATGATTAATTTTCGAAAAAATGATGTCACTTGAAGGTGGCAAATTAGAACCTACTTGTGGCAATCCGTTTTTCTTTGCACTAACTGGAATCGGTGTTGTTGCAAGTGCAATTAGTGGTGGTGACCGTGCTGCCTACCACACGAATTCTGGTCTTTCATAATCTATTAATCATGAAAAAAATCGATTTATTAGAATTAGAGAAGATAGAAGCTGGAGTTAAAAACAAAAACTGCGCAGTTGCGGGAATGATAGCAACGGTTGCCTTATTTGCAGGTCCAGGCGGCGCTTTAGCATCAATCGGCATTTTTGCAGGAATGGCACTAGCTGATTGCGATCTAAATTAACAAACACAACAACCATGACTAATCCAGTCATGGTTGTTATTATCAAAATTATGAACAAAAAATATCTTTATACCTTTTGCATTGCGATTATATCTTTTGCATCATTTTATCTACTTGTAGTTCAGAAAAAACTAGAAACATTTGAATGGTGGGAACTTGCTATTTATCTTATAATTATGCTAATATTGATTTTCTTTTTAATTCGCAAAAGAAATGAAAAATAGCTGGACATTAATTATAATCAACGTATTTATTGGTGTTTTACTATTCTATTTCTATAACACCTATATTCTAGATAACAACTATTATTTCAGGAACTACAGTAACGAAATGGACAACGAACAAATTAGTAATTTGATAAAGTTTAAAGCTAAAGCGGATTTCACATTCCCAATAGTTACACTTATTAAGATTTCATTCGTCGCATTGCTATTATATACTGCCCAATAAAAACGGCATTAATTACAATATATATATTAAATTTTTAAAATATAAATTGAAAAATATTAGATAATGTATTAACATATTGGCAACAACCTATTTGCTATAGGTACTATACCACAACTATATTTAATTGACATATTCCTATTATGCAATTTATTAACTATATTTTAGAGTAAATTATTTTTTATCAGAATCTTTTCTAACTAAATAATATAGAAATCAAAATAATGTCCAATCTACATTTAAAAAAACAGATATATAATCATTGTAAAAACTATGCGTATTGGCTGATATCTTTGGTATTATTATTCATTACTTGTACGCAAAAGATTAATAACAAAAAAGAGGGATACAAATTATCTGGTCATATAGAAGGTTTTAAAGACAGTACAACTATCTACCTTAGTAACGGTAAAAATTTAGATTCCTCGTTTATAATCAACAATCTGTTTCATTTTAGTGGGAAAATACAGCATCATGCTGAACAGGCCTTGCTAAGAATTAAAGGAAAACAATATTTTAAATATATTTGGCTTGAAAATTCGATCATTAATTTACAATCAAATCATGATTTTAGCACTATTAAAATCGAGGGTTCAAAAACACAAGAAGAAGATGACAAAGTAAATTTAGCAATTGCTCCACTCAGAACTGAAATTAACAAGTTATCCTCGGTATTGAAAGTTCGGTATCGCGAAGACAATATTAACGCTAAGGATCCCGATTACAAACGAATTTTTTCTTTAGAATCTACCATAGATAGTATATATTATGAATATGCATTTGCAAAACCCAATTCTAAAATTAGCATAGATTTATTGGTGACTTATTATAGTACTTGGGGGAAAAACAAAACAGTTAAAATCTACAATAAATTGAACGGAGAAAATAAAAATTCAGCAACGGTCGAAGAGGTTAGAAATTTCATAAAATATAATAAAAATCTCAATGTCAATGACAAATATGTAGACTTCAAGTTGAATGATTTAAATGGAAAAACAGTTCGTTTAAGTGATTTTGAAGGGAAAATCATATTGTTAGAATTCTGGGCTTCATGGTGTGTTCCCTGTAGAGAACATAATCCTGCCTTATTAAAAATTTATACAAAATACAAAAGGAAAGGATTTGAAGTTGTTGCCGTTTCAATTGATGATGACAAAGAGAATTGGAAAAGAGCCGTTATTCAGGATAAGCTCACTTGGATTAATATCAGTAATAGCAAGAATGATATAAATGAGGCTACATTAATTTATGGGGTTAGCGAAATCCCATCAAATTTTTTGATTAATCAGAAAGGAATAATTATAGGAAGAGATCTAAGAGGAGATAATTTAGAAATGGTTTTATCCAATCTAATGTGAGCTTATCTTCTTGTCCAGCCACCAAGCAGGTTCCACTCATTTAATAAATGGTGATAGTTAAATTGCCCATCATGTAATTGCTTGGGCTCAGCAAACTCACAGGTCAATACAGAATGCTGCCTCTTCGAAAGTGGTTACATATGAATTACTAAACGGAATTTATGGTAATATTGATTTAGGAGACACTATTAATTACACAAAGACTGCAATTGGCATATGACACTACAGAGCTAAACTAACATATCTGATAAGCACCTTCCCTATTAGATTTCCCCAGAGATTGCTAGTTAGTAGTAAGTTTAAACAACTAATAGAAAGCTTTCATCCCAGCATTTTGAACTCTCCCCATGTGGTCCTCAAAAAGCAGAAATCTTATACGATTATTGGCTATTCAATCCTTCAGCTTTTAACCTCGGAGTAGTAGATTTTGACAAAAGCTTGATTGTATTACGACGACCGAATGCTACTGGTAGCACCGAACTTATACCCGTTACAATCTCGAGTAGTAAAGAATTACTGAACATGGTGATAAATGAAGAAAAAAAATAACCAATTTTACATCAAAAATTTAGTGTTAAAAGACAATGTAAAACAAGATTTTTTTTCATTAATAAATGTCGAAGGTGGAGTTGGCTATTATGCTCCGGAGGCATTCAAAAGAAATTGTGAGGAATCAAATATCAATCGCTTTGCTTACTTCATGTATTTCATATATCGCTTTAATTAAGTTTATATAGTAAAGGTAACATATAAAATGACAATCACAAAGTATTTTGAATAATTTTTAGGACTAATTATTTATTCCATTTGATAATGGAAAATAACGAGCCATCTACCTAAAGTATTGTAATTAGAGAACGTTTAAAGCTGATTATGGAGATTTCAGGATTAGAAGTAGCTGGATTTTCTGAATTCACTAAAGTGTCTGTTAGCCATATATATGCGATACTGAATGGCAGAAAAAGCTTAACCGCACAAACAGCAAACAAAATAGCTATTGGTTTTAAACTGAATGGATGGAATATCCTTAATCTGGACTTCAAAATTACTGAAGCCATTAAGTCGTCAGCTTTGAATAAATTTTATGCCGATCACAAAGAAGCGCACGACTACTTTAAAGAAACTGTTTCTGAAAGGAAAGATTCATATTTTTTTGAGCACGAATTAATCCCCACGGGTATATTTGATAAACCTGTTTATACATGGAAGTTAGAGAGGCCTGTATTACTCTTGGCAGAAATCTGTCTAGTAAATGCAGAATCTATAAATTAAATTACGTCTTTAATAACAATTTAGTGTTTCCAAAGGTCTTCACGCGACCAATCTTTTTTCATACCCAATGCATTTTGGTCTACCGTTGGATATTTCTCAAATAAACTAGAGAGTTGCGTTGTTAAAAGATTTAATGGCTGGATTATATTGAGTAAATATTTTATGCAGCATAAATGAATATAAAGCATATGCCACTCCGGTTCCCCTGGGACATCCTTGATCCACAAAAAAGGTGGATTAGGCAAAAGCTTGGGTCTACCTGGAAGATTTTTATTCCACAGTCTGCTATGATGTGCACAATAATTTCTAATCTGAGCAATTGACTGAAGCCAGCTAGGTAAAAAGGTATGATTTACTACTCCAAATTCATTGGCTATAAGATCCTTTGATACAACATTAACTTTCAAATTACCATAAATCCTTGATAGTCCTCCGAAACTTGTAAGTTCTAAGGTTTTCCATGATGGCGGAAATCTTTTATCATCTTTATGCTTTTTAAAATGTTCTTTTATAAAGATATCTTTAGATCTACCTAATTCTTCCCCAAGGACAGCTAAAGTTTTGACTGCTTCTGGTACGTCTTGATAGATTTCTAAATTTTGAAACCACCACGGTCCATATTCGTGTGACAGATGATAGATAAGTTTTGTTCTTAAGCTTATTTCTATCTTCTCGATCGAATCGAAGATTATAATACGAAGTTCACGATCGAAATTATAAAGTGAAATAACATCAGATAATTTACTGTTTGGCTTAAATAAATGATCTTCTTTAGGTTCTTTCTGCATTGGCCACCAATATCCTGCTAATCTGTAGTAGCTAATATGCGACAAAAAGTGCTGGGCATCTTCATCAATAAGTAATCCTCGGTCAATTAATTGTTGAGTTTGCTGTTGGATCGTTAAGGCGTCCTTGATGTACATAGGAGAAGAATATTTGGCAACGGATGGCTGTAAAAGCAAAAGACACGCCCTGGTACGCTGTTCTTAAGGGTAGCGTGGCGTGTACTGTTAATACAAATATAGCATAAACATTTAACATCTCCTATAAAGAACCTAATTATCGGTTGAAATAGATTTATCAAGGACTCCTATCTATGTGTTGCGCCGAACGTTTTCCAACCATGAATAATCCTATCATTGCCACCAATGTTGCATTGCCGGTTTACAGGTCAGTATGTTACTTTGTATTATCGATTTTAATAATACAATTGACATGCGAATAGTAACACTAGAAGACACATCTCCTTTCCAGAAATGTCAGCGAAAATTGTCAAAGATGCCTTGGGCGGATTTGGTCAATCCGGAAGAATGCAACAGCTTACAGCTAAGCTGGGCGATATAACTGGCGACCGCTTAACTTCTATGGATGCCAATGGAATTTCTATGCAGGTGCTCTCTGTAGATAGCTCAGCCGCTAACTTGCTAAGTGCTGAAAAAGGTCCGGCCTTTGCTTCAATGTACAATGATTTGCTAGCTGAAAGGATTGCAGACCTGCCAACCCGCTTTACCGCATTTGCTCATTTACCGATGACAGCTCCGCAGGCCGCTGCGGATGAATTAGAACGGGCGGTTAAACAATACGATTTTCGTGGTGCCATGATCCGCGGACTAACACAGGATAAGTTTCTGGATCAGCCTGAATTTGCACCTATATTTGAAAGGGCAGAAAAATTGAATGTTCCTATTTATCTGCACCCGGGCTTGCCGCCAAAGGGAATAGCTGATATTTATTATAGCGGGCTGCCTAATCACTCTGGCATGGCCGAGGCTTTAGCTTGTTATGGCTGGGGATGGCACTCAGAGACTGCCCTCCATGTATTACGCCTTTTATATTCTGGAATATTTGATAAATACCCCAAACTAAACCTGATTATCGGGCATATGGGAGAAATGCTGCCAATGATGATGGCCAGATCAGAGCGGGCTTTTAAGCCCGGTAACGGAGGTGCCAATCAGCGTTCACTAACGGATACTTTCCATCAGCAAGTGCATATCACTACCAGCGGATTTTTTACACAACCACCATTAAGAGTAGCATTAGATACTTTTGGTATTGACAATATTATGTTTTCTGTGGATTATCCCTTCAGTACTAACGAGATGGGTATTGAATTTTTGAAGGGGATTGATCTTCCAAAAGAACAAATGGAGAAGATTGCACATGGAAATGCCGACAAGCTGTTGAATCTGCAGATATAAATGTAATTTAGTATTGATGAATAGCATACCGGTAGATCAGTTACATCATAAAACAAGTACAGGCCTGCAGATCGCATCTTTCAGACCAGACGACAATCAGGAAAATAGAGAACAAATACCGCACCGGGATGACCATTACATTTTTTTTCTGCTTAAAAGTGGTTCAGGCAGTTTGAAGGTTGATTATCAAGACATAACAGTAAGTGGGAATCAACTTTATTATATCTTACCCACACAGGTTCATTACCGGATAAAAACAGATCGTGCTGAAGGATGGTTCCTTGCGGTGGATGTTTCTTTAATTGCTCCGGATTTGAGAGATGCTTTTGAGCGACAGGTTGGCTTGCAGGTTCCGTGTCAATTAAATAAACAGGAATTGAAACAATATTCAATCCTGCTAAATCTATTACATAAAGAGTCGCTTTTACGGAAGAATGATAAATTTTACCTTGCCATAATTCATAGCCTTGCCCAATCGTTTTTGGCTATGGCTGCCAGCAGCTATAGCGCACAGGAAAAAAACCGGCCCGCGCACACACGCTCTGCAGAAATTGTCCGCCAGTTTAAAGACTTAGTTGCAGCACATGCACGGACTAGTAAAAGTCCGTCAGCGTATGCCTCAAAGCTCAATATTTCGTTGGGGCACCTAAATGAAACGATCAAAAAAGCTACAGGATCTACAGTAAGTTATTGGATTGGCCAGGAACTATTTAGCGAGGCTAAGCGGTTACTGAATTATACTGATGCTGACGTAAAACAGATTGCTTATGAATTGGGATATGCAGACTAGGCATACTTTGTCCGGTTTTTTCGGAAACTGTCGGGATTGTCGCCTTTAGGTTTTAGGAAGCTTGGCCAAAATAGATTTTAATTAAACATGTTGTTGATCAATTAGAACCTGGATCCGCTTAATTATTGCTTTTGTCAATTTCGTCTCTTATCAACCTCATGTATATCGGCTTGGTATCTTTAACTATTTCTTTTGCCATCCAATAAATATCACCTCATAAAATGAGTCTTTGCTAATTCGATGTTTCCTAATTCATAAAACACTTTGCCTAAACAAAACCAGATATAGGCATTAACTGTATGGTTATCCTATTAAATTTCAATAAGGTCATGGACAAACAATTAATATAATGGGAAGCTTATAAATGTTGCCGGCAAGAATTTTCTTTTTTTCTTCGATCGAAATTTATAAAAATAGACACTTATTATAGAAAACATTGTAGATACCCGGAGTTTGAAAACAACTGGTCTAAGACCTGCTTCAGGCAAGGGATATCCCGATGTTGAAAAGCCTTGCTAGTGATATCAGTAGCTGTTTTACCCGGAATAAAAAGATCATGTTCACTTAAATACACACTAGAGCTATCTTATTCACACCTTAAGTAAGTCTGTAATTATGATTAAAAAAAATATTTTATAAGAAATTAAAATTTGTTTCATTTACTCTTTTTAGATATATTTATTTCAATTAACCTAAAATTTATATTTAAACTTTAAAAAAAATGAAAAAGAAATTACTTATTAGAATGATGTGTTTGATTGTGATGGCCACAATTTCAGTTCCTTCTTATGCTTATTTCAAGTGTACTGCTCATATTATTGTTGTTGATTCTCAAGGCACCGTTGTTGGTGGTCTGGATTACACATCTGATACTTGTGCAAATGCTATGAAAATAGCTAAGTATATATACTGGTCGGCAACTGGTAATGTAATTTAATGTAACTGATCAATAAATTATTCAGAATACTAATCAATTAATATTGTACCTATCATATTAGTTTAACAATAGTTGCTCAAGATGATAATACAATTTGATAAATTAGTGTTTTGAATACTTTTGTAATTTAATTTTTAAATGAATAAAAAATCCAAGTACCCGAAAATCATTCTCTTTATCTTGTTGTCATTTTTCTCCATTACCGTAAAATCCCAGGAAGGAACAATCAACTATAAGCTAACCATTAATGATAAGATACTAAATTACACGAGAGAGCAGAATTTAATCGTTTACTTTCATAATTCAAGTAGCATCGAATTAATTAAGACGCCCAAAACGGCATTAATTGATCAGGATGTTGATGATTTAAATCAAATTAAGGTACTGAAAACTACAAAACCTTATTTTGTTTTTAAAGATTTAGCAAAAAATACATTGTTGCTATCTGATTATCTTGGATCAAAGAAACGAGTGATCACTGATAGCCTAAATAATTTTAAGTGGAAGCTAACTAACCAAAAAAAAAGATTTGGAAATTACATGTGTAGAAAAGCAATCTTATCCTTTAGAGGAAGAGCTTATGAAGCATGGTACACAGAAGATATCCCTCTTAGGTTTGGGCCCTGGAAATTTGGCGGCCTACCGGGGTTAATCATAAAAATAAAGGATAGTGATTCAACTTTTGTCTATGAACTGACAGGTATTAATCTTAAGGACAAATTCAATAATAAATTAATAACAATCCCGCAAAGCTTCGCAAATGATAAGGTAATTACTTACAAAGAATATCGGGCTTTATACAAAAAGATGATAGCCAATAATCTAAAGCTCTCTCGAGTTGAACAAGTGACACCAGATGGTATATCGGGATCTGTAAATATCACTTTGCCGGAAAAACAAGAAAAATTTTAAAGGAAACTATGATTCAATTCATTATGCTGAAGCAGTCCGACATTGCAATGGAGAAAGATATACATACTCGTGTATCTTTCTCTAATATAGTTAGTAATAAATTGAAAAGAAGTTAATGCCTAGACACATAATTTTATTTTGTATAGCCTTACTAACTTACAATGTATCTATTGCACAACACGCTAAAATTGTAGGTGCTGTTCATTCAGGTAGTCTCCAGTTGGCATCTGCCTCCATACAATTGAAGGCCTTTAGTATAGAGGATGTGATTTTTTACGGTTTCACAAATCAAAATGGTAGTTATGATATTTCCGGGAAGTTGGATCAATCAGAGAAATTTGTGCTGATCGCGTCTTACATCGGTTATAAACGAGATTCTATAATCATTAATCGGGCTACTTTATTCAATAGAGAATACAAATATGATTTTAATTTACTGGAAGATAAGAAACAGCTTGATGAGATTTATATAAAAGCACCACCTCCAGTTGAAGTAAATAATGATACAACAAAATACAATGTGCTGCATTTTACAACTCCTGAAGATAGAAACCTGGAGAGCGTAATTAATAAAATGCCGGGTATGGAAGTCAGTAAAGACGGAACTATTTTTTTTAAGGGTAAAAGGATTAGCAAGGTTCTATTAGAGGGCGATGATTTGACGGGCGAGGGTTATAAGACAATTACTAAAAACCTTAAACCTGAGTTAGTAGAAGAGGTACAAGCTTTAGAACATTATATAGAGGATGATTTATTGAAAGGAATTATAAATAGTGATGAGATTGTTTTGAATCTTAAAGTGAAAGACAAATATTCAAAAAAAGTTGTTGGCAGTGTTGAGGGTGGTCTTGGTACAGAAAGCAGGCGACAGATTTCTACAACTTTAATTTCCTTTCTCAATAAAACCAAAGCTTTTGCTTTCGTCAATCACAATAATTTAAATAATGGATCGAACAGTAGCGTTTTGGATTTGGCTGATGAAAACCGGAAAATCAACGGTACAGAACGCATTATAAAGCACGAAATTGGTATCTACAATCCTTTTGATGATAAGCTTTACAACATCAATAAAACTTTGCAAGTAAGTTTTAATGCCATTACAAAACTGAGTGAAAAATTTAAAGTAAACTATTCGTTTTTTTATTATCAGATAAAATTGCGTGGTCAAACTACAACGGAGAATAACTACTTTCCGCCAAATTCTGTTTATGTGGAAAATAGAGATAATAGAACAAGCTTAAACAGAGTCTTAAACGCAAACTTAAGTACTGATTATCAGGTGAGAAAAAATAGTAGATTATTGATGAAATTTAACTACCAACAACAGCCAATAAAATTCAGTAGTTCTGCATTTTCAATCTATAATGATAAAATTGGCGATAGTGTGCTACAGAATCAAAATGATATAAGTCGTTTGTTTAATGGCCTTGTAAAATATACGATAAAAGCCAATAAAAGAACAGCTTATTTATTTTCGGCCAAAATTAGTTCTGATCACGTAGATCAGAACTATTCCGTGAGTTCTAATTTATATAGTGACATCTCAATTTTCAATGGTTCAAATAATTTATCTCAGCAGGTAAATAATAAAAATTTTAATGTAAAAATTGATGCTGAAGCATTGAAAAGATACAATAAAAGCTTTTTGTATTTCAATGCAGGTAATGAAATTATTCATTTTAGAGTGAACTCAGATTTGCTAGATCATAATCAAACGTCAGTTGGTCCAGATTACTCAAATGATAATTTATTCAAAATAAATAATACCTATATAGCCACTAAGTATGTTTATGACAATGAATTAATCAAATTCACAGCTCAGTGGAAATCAACTCTGCAATCTCTAAAAAGTATGGGAAAAGATAGTACCAATTTCATAATAGAGCCGAGTGTTGCTTTTGTTTATAATTTAAACCAAATTCAAAATATATCTTTAGTATATAATTACAGGAACAATAATCCACAACCGATTGAATACTATCAAAATTATATTCTTACAGATATAAGAAGTTTTAACAGTGGACTATCTAACTTTTATAACTATAATACACATTCTTTAACCTTTGGCTACGGATATAATGATTTCTCAAATAGCTATTTCAATCTAAATGTTGTTGCCAATGGCAGCTACAGCGAATACGGTTTTTTGTATACAAACTTTTTCGATAACACATTAAACTATTCTGAAAAACAACCGTATAAAGGTGTCAAAACTTTCAGCATAAATATCAATACCAAGAAATTTATTCCTTTTTTATCTTCCACTTTAACAATAAATTATGCGCCTTCAATAACCAATTATTACAATCAGTTTGGCGATGGTGCTAAAAAATATAATGCCCTTAATCAATTATTGAAGGCAAAAGTTAATACCGGCTTCAATCTGCCTTATAACTTTGGGTTAGGCGTAGAGTTCATGCAGTTCAAAATAAAAAGTGAGGGAGATTTGATTACAAAAAGCAATGCTTACAAATATACACTTGATTATAGATATAAAATAAACCCCAAGTTTTTTAATACATTATCCTATAGTGTGTATAGAATGAACACTCAGGATTTTAAACTAATTGATAGCGAATTTCAATATAACCCGTTAAGAGGAAATTTTAAATATAGCATACAGGGGAAAAATTTGTTGAATCTGAAAGCTTTTACCAGTCTGAATGTTAACGAAGTTTCATCATCAAGTTATTCTTCGTCAATTCTGGGCAGGTACATTATACTTATCGTATCAATGTCTATTAAGTAATGCTTACAGACAAACTCCCTTCACCCAGTTTCACTGTTGTATTTGCTTATTCTAATGAATCTGTAATGTTTTTTTGTTCCCTTTATGAGCTTTGGACTGGCTATAGTTATTATCTTTGCAAAATTTTAACAGTCAGGGCTGAAGGCGTTTGCTAAAATATATTCGCCATTAAAAACTAATCGATCAACTTTTCGTTCGAGAACATTTTTATGGCTTGAAATACTAACTTCATTATTGAAATTACTGGATATAACAGAGAGTAGAGTCTATTATATCCATTATAATACAAGGCTGCTTAATGAAGAAGTTACGGTTTAAATGATGCTGTTCGAAGCATGAAGAAATCAGCCCCAATAGGTTATTACTGTTTACCAGCAGCGCCCTGACTATTATCCTTGCTAAATAATGAGATGCCAAGAGCCAGTCCTAGCCAAGGCTTTCCTTGATATTTCCAGTCTTTACCTAATGCGCCTGGGATAAAATCGCTACCTGCGAAAATACCTACCTGAAAATTTTCATGCGCATATAAGACTCCAACATTAAAACTAAATGCCCCGCTCGTTGTGCCAGATGGCGCAATACCACTTTTTTGACTAAGACTGTCCGTTCTGACTGTAGTTGCACCAAAGCCGCCAACATAATTCATTGAATGCTGTATACGACCTCGTAGTTGTTGACGAACACCGGCCACGAAGCCTAGATTTAATTTCTCTTCATAATTAAACGATCTATTATCTGCCCCACCGAATCGTAATTTAATTGGTAAGGTCATCACTCCCCATGTAAATTCCGAACTCGTTCCAAAATAGGGAATACATGAGGTATTAAAATCTTCCGGGGTAATAGCAAACTCTTTGTAGTTAGCCCAAACTCCTATATAAACCTGCTCGGAATCAAATTTATATACGCTGTCTTGTTTGATTTTAGTTCTAGGATCATGATAGATATTAGTACTATCTTTTTCTATTATAGTTTTTGAATTTTTTGGATTGCTTTTAGTACGATATCTCCAAAATGTGATTTTGATATTATGATCTTTATCAAATCCAGTGATCGTAAACTTAGTATTGCTAGTAGCTCTATATACAACGTTTTTAAGTATTGTGTTGCTTGAATCTACACCATAGACTTTGACAAAATCTGGAACGATTGTGTACATTTTGCCTATGATGGCTTGACTGTAAGTAGTGATGCTTATAAAAAGCAAGAAGATAAGAGAAAGTAGAGAACGCATAGTTAAAATTTTTATGTTAGGATATGGTTAATTAAAAATCAATCACTGACAATTCCAATGCAACAGCAATGATGTTGCTAGCATTTAGAACTACAGAATTAGTAAGAAGATATGTTTACTGCACACCAATATTTATATCTACTAATTCATCCCCTTTTTCGTTTTTAATTTGCATCGCAAATTCCGTTTTGCCCCTATCACCGACAGGAACTTCATATTTGAATTTGATCAGTTTAGAGGTAATGACGGCGTTATTTATTTCTACTCCATTAAATACAATTACCAGTTTTGCCAGGTTCAGATTTTCACCAGGAATCAATATCTCAAAAGGTTGGGCCACATCTATCGTAGCAGGCTTTATATTCTCCAAGTCAATCTTTATTACAGCTTTAGAATGTTTAGTAAGTGTTTTATCCTCGTTGGGCTTCACTATCACTTCAAAAATATCTTTCAATTTAACCATGGCCATATCCGTAAATAAACCGGTTAGTGCCGCTACACCTACAATGCCATTTAAATTGACACCTTTTGTAAGTACATCGTCGCTATTGTTGAGTACGAAATAAATGATAATGGCCAGACCTACTGCGCTAAACGGCTTTAAAACGTACCATAAAATCCATTGTTTATTAAATGTGCCAATCCCTACAAATGCGGTGAAGGATTTAACTACGTAAATCATATTTCCTAAAAATCCTGCCGCAGCCACTAATATCAAGATCAGTGAATTAAGAGATATGGTATTGTGATCCCCATTCTTATTTATGGTATTATTTTTTGTGTTTTTTGTTTTGCCTCCTATTAAGTCGGCCTTGCGTTTTGAAGTATCAGTTATATGTGAATCTACCATTTGTTCCTGTACCACTAGATTAGCAACAGGATCATTTTGGGCACTAGTACCACTTCCTCCTCCAGGTGTATTACCTTGTTTTACCTCCCCTGTTGTGGCTGGCGGCGTTGTTGGTTGTTTATTGGTATCACCACCTTTCTTTTCTGGTGTCTTTTTCAATTTAACAGCCGCAATTAATGTGTCTGATTTTTTAGAATTATTGTCACTATCCACTAACCTTATTGAAAAAGGCTCGTTGTAATAAACATTGTAGCTTCCTTTTTCGATCTTATCCGGCCAGTAGGCAAATAAAATCACGAGTGGTGCCAGGATAAAACAGATCATCAGGAATCCTGAAAGGATGATTTCACTGCTGCTTAATGGTGATGGTACAGGTTTCTCTACTACAAGAAACTCAGATGCTTGGTTTTGTGGTGCCATGTGATTTTAACCTTTTATTTCGATTTCTAATGCCAGGTGGCCATTTGCTGTGCCATCAGGTATAATTTTAAGATTTTCCAGACCGGTACTGGTAACAAACGGATACGGTGTAACCAGGTCTTTTCCATTCTGAACAATTGTATCAGACCGGAGAACTTTCCCTTTACTTTTCCGGTTGTACCCTGTAAGCATTTCTGGTTTAAGCATTTTAAAGGGCTTGGCAGACTTAGCATCTACAGGCACCATAATGATCAGTTCATTCTCGTTCATCAGGTTTAACCCATCCTTTAAGGTTGCGTTATGGCTGGAATGGTGACCGGCCTTATAAAGTACTGTTCTGGATAAAAGATCTTTAGCTGTTACCGGAGAATCATGA
>Ga0247815_10001766_pt1 | contig 16397 bp, 18 predicted proteins | sample UWRJL194509B1_FD_181014 | JGI IMG/M metagenome (GOLD analysis project Ga0247815, IMG submission 181014) | Plant litter microbial communities from Arlington Agricultural Research Station in Wisconsin, United States - UWRJ-L194-509B-1 | ecosystem: Environmental > Terrestrial > Plant litter >...
AAGCTTTCGGTGACCCACGGACGAGGACAAACGCACCCATTGCACCGGACCGGATAATAACGGCGTCACGGACACCATAGTCGAGGAGTTTACGCGCAGATTCTTGGATCAGAGACCTTGTAGGCGGGCTGGTAATCGAGAGTAGCGACAGTGCCTCATCTGCGTTTGGAGAGAGCACATTTATCCGGGGGAGTATCTCAATAAGCGCAGGCAGTTCTTCTGGTACGCAGCGGTCCTGGATCGTTTATGAGCCAGTGCCCATGAGAGAGTACGTTAAGGGGGATGACGTACAGGAATGGGCTCGTAGATCGTGCGAGGCACCCAGCCGTCGATTTCGTCAACTTCATTCAAGATAACTGCTGCGCGTGCAGGTGAACAGATGAAATGTAGCATCTCTGCATGCTCGAGAGGCGTGTTGAGTGTGTCGCGAGGTGTGATCCTTATCCTCGGAGTAAGATAGTCGAACCTACGCCACCGATGAGCACCATCAACTCGTGGCCCTTTAAATGCGGGCTCAAGGCCAAGGAACCCGCGCTCACCCGCGTAGGTCTCCGCGATACTTGTTCACAGCGCGTGTCGTAGTCCTGCTGGCATCCTCGCGGAAGAAGAACAATTCATCCCCGCCATACGCATCCAATGCCTCTCGCATATCCTTCGCGAAGTCACCACCAGTGTCTACGATCATTCCAACATTGCGCGCACTCAGCCATATCCGAGCCCCAATCACCGCATATGTACCGCCGCCACCGATCTGATCACACCACAGCATGAACTCACAGCAGGATCGAGAGGCAACGTCGATAGACCAACCTGTGGTGCGCGAACTTTGCCTGTAGGCCGCCCGTCCGCGTCGAGATATTCGAATTCATCGATGATAAACATGCCGAGCGTGGCAAACGTCTTGCGCGGCGTGTCGGACATGACAGTTGTTGTGGGAAGAGAGAAAGTCTGTGTGGCGCGGAATCAAGCGGTCTTTTACTTCGTTTCACCTTATGCTCTGCCGATCGCGACTTGCTCAAATATTGGGTATGATTTCTCCGCTTGTTGATTCAAGAAGGGTCGGCTGATGCCAGGTAGAATACTTCACGGCTGTTGACGGTATCATTGTTGGTGTAAGATATGATCGCTGACTTGTTGGATTCTTACTACACAGCATTTAAACAGTAAATTGAGCTCATACGCGAGCCAAAAAAAATCAAACGTGAAAGACGCAGGTGTATATCTACGGACAATGTGATATGTAGACAGTTGATATCTCCGAGTTGCTCCGCAAGTTGACCCCATATGCACAATGACGGAAAACTGCAGATGAACCGCAGAGACAAGTATGCAATGCCTACAAGCCAGAAACAAGCGCAAGGGGGGGGGGGTCTCGCCATGTTCAAACTAAAGCTCCAACACTGTGCGACCTCTAAAGCAACGCGTCGATAACGGTTTCGAAACTACGAACCAAAACGACACAGTGATGCAAATGCAACATGTCAGTTGGATACCTTTAACTGCACCGGAACTATCGTCTGTTGAATTTTATCGTGAGAACCACCGCATTGTAGGTTCATTTGAATGAAGGCCGCAGGGTGGTGCCACAAGCGATACTTTGCATTTGGACTATCCAGACAAGCAGTGGTTATCAAAGGCGCGCGCTGGACCACGCTGGACCCGTCCACTTGTCAATATCATCGCTGCAGAAGATGTCGTTCAGATCCCTGTTCACCGCACTGCACCGGCCGGCAATGTCGTTGAACTTGGAGTCATTTTGCACGATCACGCCGCAGAGGTTTAAGATGAAGGATGTAGGGCCCGACGACGGTGCTTCCCGCGCAAATATGCCCATCCTGCAGAACAGCTGCCAGACGACCTCAGACGACAATATCCGGCGGGTATGGTAACCGACCAGTGACATGACCTCCAGTCGTGGTATGCTATCAGAAATCGCTAAAGTATCGCGATCCGGGCACCGGCAGGCAAGTGCGTCCGAGCACTCTTCACACGCGGAGAGATCTTCGTCCGCATCGTAGTACTCATGATAATCGGCGTCAAGGAGCAAGTTGAGCGTCTGAAGGGGGCCCGGGAATGGGAGATGATAACCAGCTGGAATATCATACCGGATGAACGTGTCGAGTCGAATAGTGAGAGTGGTGATGTGTTCGAACAGAGGCTCGTGTAAAGCGTGACTGGGCTCGTCGTCGATCTGCTGAGGATCCGGCATGGCGAGAACCCGCAGGATAGGTTGGTGCGGGTCCGTCTGTTTATGTCTCTGTGCAACAACGAGCCCATTTTGATCTCTTGTCCAAAGCAGAACGTGAAGAGGCTCCGAGTCATTGGTGGACGGAAGAATAGTCCTCAAAAAGCCGTCGACATAGTTGTGCCAATCATCAGGCAGCTCTTCGTAGCGAAGCGAAGCAATGGGTAGTAATGAAACCGATTGGTAGCCCCACGCTTCCGCCGCAACATTGAATAGAGAAAGGCTAGGCAATGGAGAGCATGTGATGGGCGACCACGCCACCTTGGTGAACCAGTTCACGGGGCCGACGTCTACCGAGTCGACGTCCATGGCTCCAATTATAGTAATGTCGCTGAGGTTCGTGAAACTCTCCAGGGATATCAACACGTCTGGCTCCACGCACCGATCGGTGAACTCGAGCGTAAGCGTCGTCACCTGACCGAAAGCTGGAACAACACCCATGATTGTTTTATCTCTGAGGTGTACGGTGCGAAGTGCTGGGACACCGAGGCTGAAGATTGTGTTTGGCACCGCGGAAGGCGAGCGTAGCCGTTTGCTCCGCTCAGCTTCGAGTCGAAATTCGCACAACGCCGGGAGAGTTATATCGAACAGTCCGCCGTGAGGCATATTTGACCCAGTCACAATGTCAAGTCGAACGAGTTGCTCTGAAATGGGCTGAACGTATCTCGAAAACTCCAGCCAGTCGTGAGTAACCAGACGCCTCGGATGCGTGCAATCACAGTGTACCGTGCAACCGTTCATGTTGTACGCGAGCGCGACACGTAGCCCCAACTGGCGCGCATGTTCGAAGCTATCCATGGGCACGTCGCTTTGATTCTTGTATGCAGTCATAGTGTGCTTGCGCTTCTGTGCGCATGAGTGGACGTGGATGATGAATCGCGGGTCAAGTCGTCCTGCAGTACGCCAATTCCGTGACACACTACTTGCACGCAATATACCATCTATCGAGAGCCTACTGAGAATATCGAGCTTGAGCTCGAGTGGAAGGTGCGCAGAGTGATCGAGCCCAAGTTGACGAACCATGTGGTAGGAGGACAAGCTCGGACATGGCTACGGCACGTCCAGTCGCCTACATTTCAAGGCATTAATCCTCCATAGGGATAAGTCGAAAATGAGTACCCTATTAAAAGTGACGAATATTCGATGGCAGTGGTTTGGCCTGTGAATGACTCCGATGCAGGATAGCACACTACTGTGGTCGAGAGACCTGAGCCGGGATTAGTGTATGTTCATTTCACTGTGACAACCACTGCAGGATTGGCAGATCTGCATCGTTGAATCATTCGAATTAAGGCCGCGGAAAAGACCTATCCAGGCGCGAGGTAACTAGGTAAAGTGAATTGAAACCAAGTCCGTGTTGAATGTCTGTACAATCTGGGTACTATACACACTCCCCTAGCCGAAGTCCTCGCTAGTAGCGAGGCTGCATGGCCTTGAAGTCGTCTGGGTGCACTGTCCTCGGGTAGTCCGGCGCTCGCAGCGGCATCGTACGCGGCGGAAAAGGATCACATGTCTGCAACCTCACACCCTTGAGGTTACACACGTCCCGTAGCTGACGCATCGACACGTCCGACATGAAATACGTGATACAGACGAGCTCAGTGGAGTCCTCTACGATCTTGATGAGTCCAACGATACTGCGCCCCGTTATTCCACGGATGGCGAGGTGCCGAATCTTTGCGCTGCTCGCCACCCAAGCATGATGAACCGCCATGATGCTGGCGTGGTCGACCCAGCCGAGAACCAGTTCATGCAGAGCGGGAAAAAGGTGTAGGTTGCGCGCATGCTTATCAACGCGCGATTCGATGGTCAGGCTGGTCACCTGTTTGCCATACTTGACTGCGAGTGGACCAAAGACAGCTGGCTGGACTAGACCACGCGGGCCAAACCGCAGCACCCGCAACGAGTTTGCGCTCGGCTGCAGGAGCCAGTCTAGATGCTCGCGTAGGCGCGACGCCTGGTTGTCCAACGGAGGATCGAACGTGTCCCATGTCAGTTCGTATAACGCCGGCGGCGGACGGGTGAAAGGGCTGCGGCTGAGTGAAACTCGGTTATGCAGTGCCAGGAACTCGACGTTGGGAAGGTGCCTGACAAGTTGGAGCATCAACGCGTCGGTGGTGCCGTTCATGACGAACGGCTCATTAAGGATACTAACATCCAATGCCCGGACGGACGGCGCGACAAGAGCCAGCGCAGCAACTGTGTCTGGTTCGAAATCTTGCAGCTCGTAGCCCGAATACACGACTTGTAGTTCATACAAGTTGGTGCACCGCCGGACAATCGCGGCCATGCGCTCTTCCGTAATCCCGCCCGCGAAAGGAACTCGTAATCGACAGACGTGTGAACTGAGCTGGCGGCCGCGTTCTGAGGAGGGATTTGTCGCCTGAAGGAAAGCAGCCGTACTTGAAAATGTGCCTAGCCGGACATCGCGAAACAGCAGCCGTTGAGAGTCGAAAGAGATGGTTTTGCTGACTAGACTCCATACACGCAATGCAGCGTAGTTTGGTTCAGTGCCTGAATTGAAGTATGACTGCTCGATGATGCCCAGCACAATCTCGATTATAAAGCTCCAGGACGTCGAGGCCATTGTTTGAGAGGGGAGAGGAGAGGAGAGAGGCAGAGAAACGCTGGGCAGGGCGGCGGCGTCTGACTCATTATAGTCGGGGATAAGACGCTTTCTAACACAAGACAAGACGTTCAGACATGTTTCGAGCATTGTAATCCCGAAGATTGGCGCAGATTTACGGATAGGGACGGCGCTGCGGGTCGGACATGGCGATGACTTGTGGAAGAGAACAACCTAATGTGGCGCGGATGCAAACACGCGGCTGTCCTTCCTGTCTCCTCCTTCATCATCCTCATGCGCATCTACGCCGTTGAGCTTGACTTTGCAACGCTTGGCGACGATGTGAATTTCTCAGATTTTTGTCTTTGACTGCGGCGTACACTCATCTGCGCTCGCGGCAGCTCTTCGAACGCGCTCTTGGTTCGCCACTGCTCGACATCGACTCTCGCACCCGCATTCGTCGCTTCTTTCGTCGCGAGGACGCGTGGAGTGCGCATTGCCCTAGCTTGAACTCTTTCTACTGCTCATGCATCGTCTCTCTGCTGGATGCCTCTCCAGGATGTCTTATCGGCCGTCTGCTCCCTTTCTACGCGCTCGCACAACACGGCGTTGCACCGAGCACCGTCACCGTCGCACGCACAAGCTCTGGTAAACCTTTCTTCGTATGCGCTGCTCCTCATCTTTACTCTCCTCCTTTCTCATCAACGGTTATTCATGTCTCTAGTCAGCTGGTGTTGAGAACGTCAAGTTCAACGTTTCCCACGACTCGAATCTTGTGGTCATGGCGTGGCAAGATGGCGCAGGCGTGGGAGATGAAGTTGGTGTTGATGTAATGCGGTGCCTGCTACCACAAGGCGAGACATTACGCTCCTTTGTGCGGGTGCTGGCGGAACAGGTTTGCGACATTCATCCGCCTATGATATCGTATAGGTTATTAACCTGTCGACTCATTACACTTACAGCTCACGTCGCTTGAAAAACACGCACTGCTTGCACCGCGAACTCCTTCTTCTGCGCTGGACGGTATCACTCACCTCTTCCACCTCTGGACTCTCAAGGAGGCGTACACCAAAACGCTCGGCCTTGGACTCGGCTTCAATTTTGCGCGAATTGAGTACGACGTTTCAACAGCACGGGTACGCATTGACAGTGATACCGAGTTGCTCGGGTGGCATTTTATCGAGACAAATCTCGAGGTAAAGGGACATCGGTGTGTCGTGGTCGCGGCGAGACGGTCGAAAGAGGAGACAAGTGGTGCAGAAGTCGAGCGCGCGGACGCGGCTCAAGTGGTCACGCTGCTTGATCCCGTTGTGTTGCTCGAGGATCTACTCGTGGAGAAGAAATGATAGAGATTTCTTTGAATGACCGCAGGTCGGAAAACAAGAACGAGTGACATTGTCCGTGCAATAACTACACGCAAAGGCCCTCCCACGTCTGTCTGTCCGTGTTCACGCGAACGGGAATTTGGATCGATCAAGGCGCGATACCGGACGACCCGAGCTAGGTGAAGAAGTTGCTGATGTTGCCGACGTGCTCTCCGGTGAGTACTGGCGCACGAGGCGGTCCAGCGCGGCACTCGTGCGCCGGACGTGCATGGATCCCCGGAGAGAACCAGCCATGCCTTCCTTCGGGGAAGTGTCCAACTGCGGCAGAGGTGGGAGGTCGCGTGCGGCGAAGTGCTTTTCCTGCGCAGCAAAGTAGGCGGCGTGCAACTCGGCGTGGGTTTTACGAGGCTTGGCGGGAATCTGTCGAGCGAAGTAGAGGTTGTGTAGCTCCTGGTGCGTCTTCCGAGTTTCCTCCATGATGGCAATGGCTAGAAAAACCACCAGAGCGTCAGTTATTGATACGCGGCGACACCAAATAACTTACAAGTGACGGGAGAGGTCGCACGCGAGTTTGTAGGACTAGTCCGAACGTGTGCGGGGAGCGCCGGCACCGGCGGAGCGTTCACTACGCTCAACCGACGAGAATGGCTGTGGCGGACGGCGTGCGTTTTCGAAATGTCGCGCAGAACTTGGCCGCGAGGCGGCGTTATGGAACGGCGATGGCGACTAGCTTGAGTTTGCTCACGCATGCGGACCTGGCCTCCCGAGATCGGAGGGTACGGGGAAACGTGCGGGTACACAGACTCGTCTAGCAAACTATTAAGATGTTATCCGCACCGGGATGGGTGGAATGCTCACAGATCTCGAGGAAGGGGTAGCGACCACGGTTCGCAACGAGGCCCTCCACTTGGACCGGATGGTGGACATGCTCCAGATTGTAGGGGTGCACGGCCGGGTCTGCAGAATTAATGTTAGAGAGCAGTTCGGAAATCAGTAGGCTGAGGCTCACAGATGCCAGCAAGGAACGGATAACTCTCAGCAATGCAAGTGAAAGAAACCTCCGCGGCCTTAGTGACGGCGTAGATCGCATCGAGGTTGAACGGGTAGACCGCCGGGTAGACACCAAAATGGAACGGGTAGGCGGCGGCGACACAGACAAACCGCGGGTCGACGGCAGGAGTAACCGGGGGATAGATCGAGTCCAGGTTGAACGGATAGACAAGTGCATATACGCCATTGGGGAACGGATACGCCTCAGCCTTGCAGATCACGATGCGAGGGTCAACGCCAGCGGTTGCCGGCGTGTAGATGCAATCCAGGTTGTACGGGTAGACATGAGCATAAACGCCGTTTGCGAAGGGATACTGTTCCGCTTTAACCGTAACCGCCTTGCGCGAGGAGTTTGCGCTTGAAGCTGGGCGGCCATAGATCGCGGTGAGGTTCAACGGGTAGCCAGCCGGGTACAGGTTGAAGTCCGGATAGGATGCCTTGAGCGTGACAATGATCGGCTCAGGCGTAGCCGACTTCGAGGATGCCTTGGATGATGCACGCCCGTATATCGTGAGAAGAGAGTGCGGGTAGCCAGCCGGGTAGAGGTCGAAATCCGGATAAGCCTTCTGCAACGTCACTGACATGGGCTTTGGGGTTTGGGCTGGGTTCGAGATCACACGAGTAACTTGAGAACGGGATGAGTATCACATCAGATGCACCCTTCATGTCATACCTGAAGAGGATGCGGCAACAGACGGCAACAGGCTTGGGTACAGGTCAAAAGAAGGGTACGTCGCGCGATCTGTCGCAGCTAGTCAGCCTCTGCGTTCTCTGGAGACAACTGCGTGACATACAGATCATTAGGTTGGGATACGCTGGAGCCAGATCGACTGGCAACGGCAGCGGCTTGGTGAGCTCGCATGCGGCCGGTGCGGGATAAATATCGAAGTGAGGATACGTGGGCGCGTCTGCGGGTGGTGTGATTGAGCGGACAAGAGATCAACTGATTACGGTCAACGTACAGATGGTCAAGGATGGGTAGAATGAGACGGGGACGATGGCCTGCTCCCTGGCGGAGATGCTGATAGAGCTCGAGGGATAGATCGTGTCCAAGTTCGACGGATAACCAGCAGGGTCTGTGGAAGCTGTTAGAGATAGACAACGGTGGAAAGAAGTCCGACGTACAGAGATCAATCATCGGATAGGAGGGAGCCAAACGAACCGAGAGAGACTTGGATGCAAGCGTGACCGTTGGGTAGATACTAGCGGAGCCGATGGGATAGACCGCGTCTGAGCCTGCGAGGCGAACGGTAGCGGGCTGTGGGCGAACAAGAGCGCGGTAGGGCCAGACCATAGACCATGGCTCAGCGACGGTTTCTTCCACTTTGCGTGCGTTGTACGGCCAGACTTGCTTCCAAACAGGAGATACAGACTCCTGCTCAACGGGCGAGTTGTATGGCCAAACGTGGTTCCAGACAGGCGATGTGGGCTCCTGATCAGCGGCTGATGTGTAGGGCCAGACATGGTTCCAGCCGCGAGGAGACGGCGTGGCAGCAGTGTAGTACGGGAAGGCAAGACCGGAAACCCTCGCGCGGCGGGTAGCAAGAGGCGCATGGTCGAACACACGGTCAGCGATACCCGGTGAGAGAACGCGCTCTTCCATGACAGGGCTTGGGGGATAAGAACCAGGCCCCCAGCTAGTCGCTGTCGTCGGCGTGACGGGCTGGCTCTCCGCCAGACGTTGTCCAAGCTGGAGCGACTCGGCGTAGTACTCGCTGGTTGGAGACGCCACGTAGGACCCGGGACCCCAGCTAGTTGCGGTGGAGGGAGTCATGGGCCGGCTTTGCGAGAAGCGGTGGCCAAGGTCGAGCGATTGTGAGTCGTCCTCCTCGCCAAGCATCGACACAGCGTACGATGGCGCACCCCAGCTTGTAGCGGTCGTGGGCGTGCAAGGCGCGGACTCGATCATGCGTTGGCCAATGTCAAGGGACGGGACGCGTGAAGTGAGAGAGTACACTGGTGAGTCTGGGTAGTCGTAAGGCCAGCCAGTCGACGCAGTTGAGGGCGTCGCCGGCGCTGAGCCGCGCATTCTCCATTCCAGATGAATGGATGCCTGACGTTCGGACCAGTCGGGCGAGGGCGGGTAGCTTTGAGGACCAGCGGACGAGATGGACCACGAAAAGTCATCAAGGTTCAATTCCTCGTCCTCCTCCGCACCGTGAACGTGCTCCTGCTTGCTAGGTGTACCAGGTGCCGAGTTGGGCATGTGCGCTGGGTCGAGCGAGATCTGACCGGTCTTGTTGCTGAGTGGGTTAGGGCTTGCACCACTGGTATTCCGCCACTGCATGACCCTGCGGTCGACCTCTACAAGCTTTGCTGTCAACGGCTCCTCTTGCTGCACCACCGGCGATAGACGCTTGACAGACCGTGCGGTGCGACTCTCGCTGGGCGGCGTGGGCGGTTTGGGAATGACAATTTCTGCCGGCTTCTGCGCCAGGTTGAGCTTGCGCGGGCGACTGACGGTGCGCGACGAAGCAGTGAGGTGTAGCGGATACAGGCCATTGTCAGACCGCAGGTCCTCGTCGCCGAACATCGACGTGCGACTCTGCTGACGGTGATGGCCTGAGACCGACTCAGCAATTGGGTGCTCGATTGTCTCTCCCCTGTGTACGCCAATCCACGCGTTGTACCAGCGTGCTTTGCGAGCATCGATATCGAACTCGACTGCGTGGCGAGTTGGTCAGAGATCATGACGGCTGGTGATGCACAGGAACTTACTGCGTCCGCCAATCGGTAACCCAGTCGTTGGCTGCGCCATGTCGTCGAACAGGTGTCCCCACAACATGCTCCAGGTGTCGTCCGAGATGCGCGGTGCCATAGCGGCGCCGCCTTCCATGTGCAGATACACACACACGCCCGATACACTGGGAAGCCCAAATTCGCGCGCAATCGCCGTCAGCTGGCCGTACATCTGCGGGGATGAATTCACAAGTGTCAATCGCCGCCCAACACAGTCAGGACGGTCAATCTCACCGTCGGGAAGAGCGGCATCAGGATACCGTTATTGAAGCGCCCTGACGGCGAGGTTGACAACGTATGGCCTAGCTGGGCGGGTTCCCGGAGCAAGTTCTGGGGTGGGAGCACAACGACGAGCCAACGCGAGGTGCGCGGCCCAACGGGGCGCGTCGCATCGCGCGCGGCATTGCTGAGCGCCGAATGGTGGTACGAAATGGACGAAGCAAGCCTCCTGAAACGTCCACCAGGGGTCTCCTGATCCATAGGCATGGCAGTGGAATTCATGTGGCCACTGAGCTCGGTCTCTGGTGGGCTGGCAGGTAGCTGAACCGGACGCGGCACGTCCTCTGAGAGAGTCCTCGAAAGATAGTTCAAGCGCGACATGTCGAGTTGGGATTGAAATCACACCAGGTGAGTAAGCGACAAAGTCAAGAAAATATAGCAAGCGTGGACGCCAGGTAAAGGGATGGAACCGAACGAGAACGAGAGAACCGAGGAGGGACCAAGAAGGAGGGGGACCAGTCCAAAGAGACAGCCGATCACGAAGGAGCTAGCCTTTGAGGGGAGGCTTTGGCCGACCTGCCCCCCACCGCTTGATCTTAGCAACGCGAAACAAACATACCTCACCCTGGCAACACAGCCGCGAGTTTATCCACAATTCAGAATTGCTCGCACGTATTGCTACATCGTACAGCGGAGTGCATTACATGCGTGTCTATGAAGAAAAACCCAGAGCCACAACAAGTGAGAGCAATATACATATCCAACGAAACTCCATTAGCCACCATCGTCTTTGCGCTGCTCCTCCTCCGGAGGACCTGTTGGTGCAGACGATGTCGACGCCTTCGTCTGACCAAGAACCAGCTGAATCTTCCTTGTCGGCGCAGGCGAGCCACGGGCCAAAGAAGTCACAGGTCGCGAGTCGCTCTCGTCGTCGCTTACGAGCGCCTGTCGTTTCCTTGCGGCAAGTCTTGACAGCGGGTCGTCCTCCTCCTCCTCGTCACGACGCCGTTTGCCTGTTGGCCGCGGCGCGGACGGTCCCGGCTCTGTATCCATGACAGTATCTGCAGAGCTTGATGAGCCGTCCTTAGGCGACGACGGCCCTGCCTCAGGAGTTTCATCAGCCGATGTCGATGCCTTCGCTTCGTCTTCCTCCTCCTCGTAGTCGACGAGTGGCGCAGGACCCGTACGAGGCCCTGTTGGCCTGGAGCCAGCAGACATCGTATTGCCCCGCATGCGTTTGCGCCGCAACGTGCTCGCCGCACCGATTTGCGACTTGGGCAACGATGGCGCTGGTTCCTCTTCCTCGTTGAAGTACGCGTCCTCTGCAATCTCGGCGAGACGCGAGGCATCCACTGAACGTCGGTGACCAGTTGCAGGAGGTTTGGCAACCTCCTCAGGCATTGGCGGTGGCTCGATGTTCATTTCGTGGCGCCGGATGAGCATCTTGAACCGGTCACTTGTTGCCGGGAGCATAACGAGTTTCTGAAGGAGCAGTGGGTGTCGGTTGACGATACCACGAATGACATCTTTGCGGTTCTCCTGCAGGTAAACTCGTCAGTGAAGTGGCTCCGCGCACAGGGTTGGTCGGCACGCACCTTGCGAATAAAGTCAAACATCTCCTGAGCCGCAGAACTGAGGAGGTTGTCTCGTCGCGACTCGCGCAATGTGAACTCGAGGATCGGCTGGAAGACCTCCTGCTCGTCGAGCAGCTGGTTCACTTTCTGGTTATCCGCCTTCATACACGCCCGGAACACTCGAAGAGCGGCTGCAAGAAGTGTCAGAATGTGTTTGCGCAGGCAAATGGGACCATGACGACGCACCCAGCCGAACGTGCTTGTCCTTGGATCGAAGTAATGTCGCGACGCGGGTATGTATCTTGGACTGGAATAGGTAGATCTGGCTTCGGAAGCCGTGCTGAAGAATGAACGAGGCTAGCAAGTCGCACGAATAGAGATAAAGGCTGGCGTGGTCCTTGTCGAGGCGGAACAGCGGCTCTGTAAACAGACATTAGATCTAGTCAAACGATGCATGTGCAGCAACTCACCGACGAAGGCCTTGAAGTCTGGCACGTCCGTCATGACCGGCGCAAAGAGCATAACAATCGCCTCGTTGTAGAAATGTTCCAGGAATGCGTCGTGATTCGGATCATCCTTTGGCCTCAGAGCGCGGATAGCTGTGAGTTGCTGAAGTGGCATGTCAGTAACAGAAAAGGTGATTCAGCAAGCAGTGAACAACCAACCATTCCTTGGGATTCGGTTGGTGAATCTAACAATATCCTCAACGAATCCGCCATCTGACTCTTGAGTGCCCACTCTTGAGAGCTGTTCAAGACGCGGACCATCTCGGACAGCAGTGTCTGCGCCAGTTGCGGTACCGCATGGGACACTTCGGCGTCGGCTGGCGACTTGCTGGCGGCCTGCTCCTTCTCCTTCTCGGTCTCGCGAATCGCGCTGACTTGACGCAGAATATGCGCGCGTGCGCCAGCCGTATCGTGCTCAACCAGAAGCGTGAGCAGTTCTCCAGCCGTACTGGTCAACAGCTGGTCGGAAGTTGCTGAACCTTGCGCGAGTGCCCATTGCAGCGCGTGCAGCGCACCCTGCTCGACGACGGTGCGGAAGAGCGCCATCCGCGCCGGTAGCTGTACGTTCTTGGCCATCGTGCACAGCTGCTGGACGAGAAAGACCGCGTCCCGTCTCTGGTCGTCCGATACAGACGAGGGCAAAGTAGCAGGGTCCAAGGGTGGCGTTGGTGAGCGGCTACGTTTGCCCGCGTGTCGCATCGGCGTGACGCGGCCGTGAATGCCGATCGTAGACCACCACCGGACATCGATGAACATGCCGACGACGGACCGCAGGAAGGCTTCCTCCTGCTGCACGTGGCTGATGATGTCGATCTGGTTGAAGATGATGCACGAGTTCAACACGTTGAAGGTGGCGTCGTCAATTGCGCGACTGAGGACGACGTCTTTGAGGAACTGCAGGCGGTAGGTCTGGAGAACCTTTCTCTGGACGCTCTCGTCGCGGAATTCGACGGCTGGGCGGAATTTGGACGTATCCTGCAGGAAATCGCGGTATGACGCTTTGTACGTCGGGAACTCCGGGTCGTCTGAGAGCACAGAGGGTCAGCGTAAACCGGTCGTGTGACAGTCGAAACTTACACTCGAGCATGCCGCAAACGCCAGCAAATAGCTCGTCCGCGAGAATGTACTCGTAGATCATGTGGTCGTTCAGTAGCACTGCAGGCACGGAGTCAGTAAGGTGGCGCGAGCCGGCGATACAACGTGGCGCACAGATGGACTGCATGCAGCTGCACAGGGCATGCAAATCGTCTACGCTCTCGAGGTCTTCTGCCTGCTGTAGGATGTCGACCATGGACCTGACGTAGTTCTTGTTGATGATGTATTCGCACAGACGACTCTTGGCTGTGGTCGAGCGAGAGAGCGCCTTGATAGCTTGGTCGACCTCTTTGATGAGGCCCATGGTGAGCTGAGGCAAGCGACCAGATTGGATGATTTGAGAAGTGGTCTGAGGCTCGGGACCGATAGGTGGCGACGAGGTGTTGTTCTCGCCTGGGTGCGAGCAAAGCGTCAGCGCGAGGTCGGTGACGGCTGACAGGAGCCGCTGGAGGGCTGAGCGAACATACCTTTACCATTCAGATGCCTCTGAACCTCTCCAATAAAGTCCCAGACCTCTGCGCAGCCTTCGACGTCTTGGAAGCTGAGCGCGTAGTCGGTGCCATCCGTCTCGGTCCACAGAATGAGGGTATCTGCACAAGTGGCTCACGAGTCAGAACGAAATGCAGCTATAGCAGCACAGAAGACGCGTGGCAGACCTTGTTGTCGTTGATAGACGTCCAGGCCGCGGATGGTATGTTGCAGGAGGACCTTGTTAGGGTCGCCCTCTGCCTTTGCGACGATTTTGGCCTCCTGAGCGTTCTCGTCAAAGTCGCCAGTGCAGAAGGCGGTGCCTCTGTCCTCCCACTGGAGGTCTATGAGCTCATATACCTGTGGAATGAAGTTGGGTAAGCAGGCATGAGAAACGTGAAAGTACAATTGACAGACCTTGACGCGGCGCAAGTCAGAGCTGAAGTCGAGGTCTTCGTTGTCGCTGGCCTCTGAGCCAGCTGGGTCCGAAGAATGTTCTTCGTTTGGGGGTGGTGATGGTGAACCGCGGCTGATGTCATCGCGGGCGGCGGTACTTGCGACTCCGGGATGACCGTTTGACGGCGACCTGGACGGCGACGAAGGGCTTGCTGGAGCGCGCTTTGGAATTGTGGGTGTGGGCGAGGTAGTGGCCACGTGCTGGTTTGGGCTGGTTGGCTGCTGCGCACGCACTTTTGACAGCAGGTTTGTGGCCACTGCAGTGGGCGAGTAGCGGCTGGGCGGGGACTCGTTGGCGGCGTTGGCGGCGGCGGGCGGGCCGGGTGCTGTGGGCCGTGGGGGCCGGGGCTGAGGCGAGCCAGTTGGTGAAGGAAGGCGGGCAACGCTGGCCACTGTGCTCATCGCGTCCCCAGCCACTAATGTCCAAGTCGCGATCGGCCCGGTCACGGTGGAAAGCAAACGTCAGGTCGTCGGGCCTCGAAAATCAACAACACCCCCTCCTCCACCACTGTAACCTGGCTCACACACGACCACCACGCATGTCTCTCATCTTCGCCATCCTCGTCTGCAACAGGTCCTGTTCTCACCGAGAATGGTTTTAGCTCCGTCATTTGCACGTGTCTCGTGTGTCAGATGCAGCAGGAAGCAGCACCTTCCCGAGTCTTCCTATTGCTCCCCCCTGACCCTCGTCGTCCACGCGAACCCACCCGACACCAAACAACTGAACGCTCCGTACTCTGCCGCAATGTTCCTGAGTGTCTACAACGTCAAGTCACTAGGTCCACGACGTGCGATGACGCATGCGATTCGACCAATCATCGTTCTCTCCTCAGCCCAAGTTCAGACGACAGCTGGCCCTAAACGGCACCAGCTCCCATGTCTGTCGCTTGTTACATCTCGTCAGTTGACGTGGTCGTTTCGCGCTTGCTTGGTTGTGGTTGGCATGCAACCTCAGTTATGACTGTAAGCGCCTCGCCGCCATGGGTCTTTACAACCCTGCATCGAATGCGATCGTCCCAATGTGTTCCTGGCCCTCTGCGGTGGACACGACCCGCGAGCCGCGCCTGTTTCACCGCGCTTCGCGTCTGCTCCGCGTCGTTGGGACAAACCCGGCGGGAGATGAACTTACCGCGAAGCAGCAGTGCGCTGGAACGAGAGATGAACCCGCTTCGCCTTTCGTGATCATGATCACCGGCAAATCTTTGCGCATCTCAATGTCGATCCAATCCTGCAGAGTTTCCACAGATTATCTGTATCAATCTTAGATCCAATTGAATTACGCCTTGCTGCTGGCCATCGATATAGCTGCGAGGCCCGAAGAGCCGATTTGTGTGGCATTTGGAGTGATGAGTGACGTATCCGTGTCTGGTCCAGAGTGGCTGTCAGTTCCGCGAGAGGTCCGGCCCTTCTTCTACTCTCGCCCTTTTCCATCCTCCATCTCACCCTCTCCCATCCTCCTCTTCCTCGTCCACTTTGAACTTGCTCCTACATGTCGACCCCAGCCAAGCTTGACCCGACTACGTTCCTCAAGCGGGATCCGTGGCTCGAGCCCTTCGTCGGCTCCATCTCACACCGCTACGATCTTTTCACCAACTTGAAAAACGGCATCGAGCGTACCGAGGGCGGATATGACAAGTTCTCAAAGGGCTACACCAGCTTTGGGCTCAATGTCCAGCCAGACAACTCGATCGTCTACCGCGAGTGGGCTCCAAACGCCGTCACTGCAAGTCTTATTGGCGAGTTCAGTGCGTGCCTCCCAATCGCGTACACGATCTCCAGACTTTCTCAACGCTATGCGCACAGATGCATGGAACCATCAAGCGCACAAGATGACCAAGAACGCGTTCGGCGTCTGGGAACTGACCATCCCGCCCGTTGACGGCCAGCCTGCGATCCCACACGACACCATGATCAAAGTACGCGCTCCACCACTCGTATCTCTGCATCTATTGACTGTCTCTACCAGATCTCGATGACTATTTCCAACGGAGACCGCTTCGACCGCATCCCAGCGTGGATCAAGCGCGTCACGCAAGATCTGAAGGTATCGCCCATCTACGACGCTCGCTTCTGGAACCCTCCCGAGTCACAGCGTTATGTACCAAAGCACAAGCGTCCCCCGACGCCGAATAACCCCAAGATCTACGAGGCCCA
>Ga0247815_10001767_pt1 | contig 16393 bp, 12 predicted proteins | sample UWRJL194509B1_FD_181014 | JGI IMG/M metagenome (GOLD analysis project Ga0247815, IMG submission 181014) | Plant litter microbial communities from Arlington Agricultural Research Station in Wisconsin, United States - UWRJ-L194-509B-1 | ecosystem: Environmental > Terrestrial > Plant litter >...
AGGGTATCAAGCTTTGGAAGCGCTCGGAAGTTCTTGGCATTATCAGCCAGGATCAATTCTGCATTGCTGTTGCCGGTACACATGGAAAAACGACTACGTCAAGCATAATTGCTCACATTCTTACTGAAACCGGATTCGGTTGCACAGCTTTTTTAGGTGGAATAGCGACCAATTATAACAGCAATTTTTTAATTGGAAAAAATAATGTGGTTGTTATCGAAGCAGATGAATATGACCGGTCATTTTTGACACTTCATCCTGATATTTCAGTGATTACATCTATGGATGCTGATCATCTGGATATTTATGGCGATGCGTCCCAATTGCGTTTGTCTTTTCAACTGTTTGCTGCCCAGCTTAAACCGGGAGGAACGCTTTTTGTTAAAGATGGTTTACCTATTAACGGACTCAGCTACGGTTTAGGTGATCGGCCTTCTTCAAATGCAAAAAATGTCAGGGTTGAAGGTTCGAATTTTGTCTTTGATTATTTTGACGGATCAACTCAGATCGATGCTGTTAATCTGATGCTTCCCGGTATCCACAATGTGGAAAATACAGTAGCTGCAATAGCTGTAGCACTAAAAACAGGAATCGATGGAGAGGCTATAAAAAGAGCCATAGCAAACTTTAAGGGCGTAAAAAGAAGATTTGAATACGTTGTTAAATCCGAGGATCATATTTATATAGACGATTATGCTCATCATCCAAAGGAACTAGAGGCGTGTTTCAACGCAGTAAGACAGATATACCCGAATAGAAAGCTCACTGTGATTTTTCAGCCACATTTGTTTTCCAGAACGAAGGATTTTTTAAATGAATTTGCAGAAATATTAGGCACTGCGGATGATCTCATCCTTCTTGAAATTTACCCTGCGCGTGAACAGCCTATCGAAGGTGTTAACTCCAGTGTATTGCTCGATAAGATACACATGCAAGACAAGTGCGTTTGTGCTAAAGATGAGCTTTTGAAAATAATAAAGATAAAAAATCCAGAGTTGCTATTAACTGTTGGTGCTGGCGATATTGATACATTTATTGTTCCTATTAAAACCCTGTTGACAGATGCTTAAGCGAATGAAATGGGCTTTAATTTTTAAATGCTTCGCCTGGGTGATTGGGCTGGCGGGGACTGTAGTGCTTATGAGTTTCATCAGTATTAAAAAGCATAAGATTGCAGTTTCCGAAGTTAAAATACTTATACCAGGAGCCGATAATTTTATAGAGAGAGAAGAGATTAATTCATTGTTGAAACAGAGTCACGGACCTTTGGTAGGATTGAAACTGTCTGAGATAAACCTGGAAAAAATAGAGCGGAATATTAAGAACAATCCCTACATCGCTTTTGCAACAGTTTATGCCGATATGGACGGAATTATCCATGTAGAAATAAAGCAACGACAACCGATATTAAGAGTTATAAATGCGAGTGATCAGGATTTTTACATCGATAAGAACGGTTTAAAAATGCCAGTATCTCCAAACTTTACGGCAAACGTGCTGGTTGCAAACGGTAGGATACTAGAGCATTTTAGTGGTAAGGTTGATACATTGATTACGAAAACAGCAAAAGATCTTTTTGAGACAGCTTTGTTTATAAAACAGGACAGCTTATGGGATGCTCAGATTGAGCAGATTTTTGTAAACAACAAGAATGATATCGAACTCATTCCAAGGGTTGGTGATCAAAGAATCATACTTGGGAGCGCCGATTCACTTGAAATAAAAATGCGGAATTTGTTGGCCTTCTATAAACAGGCAATGCCTAAGGTTGGATGGAATGTTTACAAAACCATTAATATAAAATATACCAATCAAATTATCTGCGAAAAATTGAAAGTAGATTCTTTGCTTTTGGGTGTGGAAAACAAAGAAAATAATCAGAATATTGAATCGGGAGTATCATCAGCTCAGGATTCAGCTAATAAAGATATATCTAGAAAAACAAATATTAAACTCAACAAATCAATTTAGTTATGGGCAAAGACAAAATAACCACTCAATCTCCAATCGTTGTTGGATTGGACATTGGTACCACTAAAATTTGCGTGATTGTGGGCAGAAGAACGCAACATGGGAAAATAGAAGTATTGGGGATTGGGAAGGCAGAATCAGCTGGTGTAACTAGGGGAGTAGTCTCAAATATTCAAAAGACCGTACAAGGGATTTCACAAGCCGTCGAACTCGCCAGTGGGCAATCCAACGTGGAAATTCGCGTTGTTAACGTAGGTATAGCTGGTCAGCACATCAAAAGCTTGCAACACAGGGGTATTCTGACGAGAAGAGAATTAAATAACGAAATTGGCAAAAAAGACATCGATAAGTTGATCGATGATATGTTTAAACTGGTGATGCCGCCCGGAGAGGAGATCATACATGTACTGCCACAGGAATTTACCATAGACAATGAGCCCGGAATCAAAGATCCGATTGGTATGGCTGGGGTGAGACTGGAAGCAAATTTCCATATTATTTCAGGTCAGGTCACGGCTGTTAAAAATATCATGAGGTGCGTTACAAATGCGGGCTTACAGACCCAGGAACTCATTCTCGAACCTCTTGCTTCTTCAGAATCGGTGTTGAGTGACGAAGAAAAAGAAGCTGGCGTAGCCTTGGTGGATATAGGTGGCGGTACTACTGATATTGCCATATTTCATGAAGGCATTATCAGGCACACAGCGGTTATTCCATTCGGTGGAAATAGCGTGACTGAAGATATTAGAGAAGGATGTTCTGTAATGCGAAACCAGGCTGAATTGTTAAAAACCAGGTTTGGTTCAGCGCTTGCAGAGGAGAACAAAGAAAATGAGATCATTTGCGTACCAGGATTGAGAGGCAGAGAACCTAAGGAAATATCGGTTAAAAATCTTGCATACGTAATTCAGGCGCGAATGGAAGAAATAATTGAGCACGTATATTATGAGATCAAATCTTCTGGTTATGAGAAGAAACTTATTGGTGGCGTGGTCATAACCGGAGGAGGAGCATTGCTAAAACACCTTTCTCAGTTGGTGGAGTATGTAACTGGTTTGGATTGCCGAGTGGGATATCCAAATGAGCATTTGTCTAAATATGAAGATATGCCTAAGACCATATATGATGACCTGAAAAGTCCGATGTATGCAACCAGTGTGGGTTTATTAATCAAGGGCATTCAAAAGGCGGAAGAATTGCTGGAAGAAATGAAGCAACCAGGCGTCTTTGTAGAAAGACCCAAAGACAAAGAGAAAGTGAAGCGTTCGGGTGGGGGGTTGTTTGATAAACTTCTTGCTAAGACTAAAGATTTCATCAAGGATGATATGAACGTGAGCGATGAGGATTATATAAAACCTTAGTATTTTTCAACAAATTGTGATTTTTCCACATTATTAACACTTGTGGAAAAGCCCTGTTAAAAAAGTCTTAATATTACATAGAGAGATGAACAGGTAAAACGAATTTTTAAATAACTGATTCATAAAGATATGCAGTTCGAAATGTTAAAAGATAAGTCATCAATTATCAAAGTAATTGGTGTTGGTGGCGGTGGTGGTAATGCTGTAAACCATATGTACCGTCAGGGAATTACAGGAGTTGATTTCATTATCTGTAATACTGATGCTCAGGCACTGGAATCCAGTCCGATCCCAAATAAGGTTCAATTGGGAGCTAGTTTGACGGAAGGAATGGGTGCGGGTTCTATCCCTGAAGTGGGAAAAAATTCAGCCATAGAGAATATTGATGATATCAAGCAAATGCTGGGCAGTACCACGAAGATGCTGTTTATCACAGCAGGAATGGGGGGCGGAACCGGAACTGGTGCAAGTCCCATTATTGCCAAAGCAGCGAAAGAACTGGACATTCTGACGGTAGCGATCATCACGACCCCATTTGCCTTTGAGGGAAAAAGGCGTAAAATGCAAGCTAATGACGGATTGGATGAACTTAAAAAATACGTAGATTCTTATTTGGTCATTTCCAACGATAGATTACGTGAGATTTTTGGTAACCTGACATTGGGTTCTGCATTTGCACAGGCAGATGATATTTTAACTACTGCAGCCAAAGGTATAGCGGAAATAATAACCGTTCCCGGCTACATAAATGTGGATTTCAAGGATGTGCGTACTGTCATGAAGGAAAGTGGGGTTTCCATTATGGGTAGTTTTGCCTGTGATGGAGAAAACAGAGCGCTGAACGCGGTAGAAGGTGCCTTGGCATCTCCTCTTCTTAAGGACAATGAGATCGAAGGAGCCCGATATATTTTATTAAACATCAGTTCGGGTTTGCGGGAAGTGACAATGGATGAGGTGACAATAATCACCGATTACATTCAAGACAAAGCGGGTCTTTCAGCAGATCTAATTTGGGGTAACTGTATTGATGAAAATTTAGGGGATAAACTCTCTGTAACCATCATTGCCACTGGCTTTCAGACCAAGGAGCAGCGTGAAGAGGATAAAAAAAATGTAAAGAAAATATCTTTACTTACACCCGAAGAAGCGCCATTGGTTAAACCGGTTGAAGTGGTGAATTCGTTTATCGTACCTCAAAAAAATGAAGCCAGCTTTCATGAACCAACATTGAAAGTTAAGGAAGGAACTAAACAATCTGATCTATTTGGAGATCTTTTTAATGCCAACAGAGGTAGAATAATCGAAGAGCCAGAAAACGCACTCATTAAACACACTTTAATAGATGAGACAGAAACTGTGGATCTGGAAAATAAACAAGATTCGGGCTTTGAATTTGAAATAAAAGTTGCTGAAACAGATTTTGTTTTTGAGAATCCTGTGACGGTCTTTAATAATGATGTCGAGCCTCAGGCAGAGGACATACTGGTGGCTGGCGCTGACGATGACAAAAGCGATGACTCTATAGAGGACCAGCTGAAGAAATCGAAAGAAAGAATACTTAGGTTAAAGGATTTAAGTATGAAGTTAAGAACCAGTAATGGCTTGCAGGAATTGGAGAGCGAGCCGGCTTATAAGCGTAAGCAAATGCAATTGCAACAGGTTCAGCATTCTTCTGAATCTCAAGTCTCAAGATTTACACTCAGCAGTGACGAGGACGGATCTACAGAAATAAGGCCTAATAATTCTTTTTTACATGACAATGTTGATTAACTATTTTCCAGTTTGAATACAAAAGCCTTAGTAAATTCTGCTAAGGCTTTTTGCTGTAAAAAAAGGAGAAGTAGTTCACTAATTGCTTATCAGCTCTCGAAAGCTTAAATTTGCAATAAATAAAAAAACCTAATATATATAACATTGGATATTTTTGAAAAAATAGCGAAGCACATGGGCCCAATAGGGCAACATCAGAAATGGTCTCACGGATATTTTTCATTTCCTAAGCTGGAGGGCGAGATTGCCCCGCATATGAATTTTCGTGGTAAAACGCATTTAGTATGGAGTTTAAATAATTATCTGGGACTGGCAAATCACCCCGAAGTCAGGAAAGCGGACGAAGAAGGAGCGGCGAAGTTTGGTATGGCCTATCCTATGGGCGCGAGAATGATGTCCGGCAACTCTAAGTATCACGAACAATTGGAGCAGGAGCTTGCTTCATTTGTAGGTAAGCCCGATGCCTTTCTTTTGAATTATGGCTACCAAGGCATGGTTTCTATAATAGATAGTCTTGTTGATAGAAATGATGTAATTGTCTATGATGGCGAATCACATGCCTGTATCATCGACGGTTTACGCCTGCACATGGGTAAGCGCTTTGTTTACAAACACAATGACATTGAAAGTGCCCGTAAACAGTTAGAAAGAGCCACTAAGCTGGTTGAACAGAGCGGGGGTGGTATTTTGGTTATTACTGAAGGTGTATTCGGCATGTCAGGTGCCCAGGGAAAACTAAAGGAACTCATTGAATTAAAAAAAGATTTTAATTTCCGTTTACTGATAGATGATGCGCATGGTTTTGGAACAATGGGTCCTACAGGGGCCGGCACTCATGAAGCGCAAGATTGCATTGAAGGTGTAGACGTTTATTTTGGCACCTTTGCCAAATCAATGGCTGGAATAGGCGCATTCGTGGCCTCTTCTGAAGAGATAACCAATTTTTTTAGGTATAATATGCGTTCCCAAACCTTTGCAAAAGCATTGCCCATGCCGATGGTAATCGGTTTGCTAAAAAGGCTTGAATTGTTAAAGAATAATCCAGAGCTGCGGGAGAAACTCTGGACCATTGCCACGGCACTTCAAACAGGCTTAAAAGAGCGGGGTTTCGATCTGGGTGTCACAGATACTATGGTTACACCTGTGTTTTTAAAAGGCGAACTTTTGGAAGCCACAGCTTTAACAATGGATTTAAGAGAGAATTACAGCATTTTTTGCTCTATCGTTGTTTATCCGGTAATTCCAAAAGGCCTGATTGAATTGAGGCTTATTCCAACGGCTGTACATTCACTAGAAGATGTGCAACGCACCTTAGATGCATTTAGTGAGGTTTCTGAGAAATTGCAGAACGGATACTATAAGGATAATCAATTCTCCACAAAGTAATTAACTCTATTTGTGAAAGGCTGCCTGAATTCCAGGCGGCCTTTTTTCATTTCTGGTATATTGCTTAAATGCCAGCAGTATGATTTGTTCACAAAGCATAATTATGTGGAAAAAAATAAGATTTTGCCCATATGCTTTGTTATTTTAAAAGTTTTATTATTAAATTAATCCTCTTACTTTAGTAAGAGAGTATTAATCAAAACCTTAAAACCTAAAAGGAGTAAATTAGCGATGAAAAAATTTAATGAAGTAAAAGAACTTGTTGCCTCTTTAGAGGCTGATGCAGACAAATTCTACAGCAAATCTAACAGTGCAGCTGGAACACGTTTGCGAAAAGGAATGCAAGACCTTAAAAGTCTAGCACAAGAAATTCGTTTAGAAGTTCAGGAAACGAAAAATAAAGGGTAGTTCCTGTTTTTTGTTCTAAAGATAAGGCGTCCCGGTAATCGGGACGCCTTATTTATGAAGTTATTTTTTTGGCTTCAATTGTTATTTTGGTCCTTAGTTCTGATGAGACTTGTACCAGGGGTAATCTCAAGTGCTCCTCACAAATCCCAAAGTGTTTTAATGCTGCTTTCGCACCAGCAGGATTTCCCTCTGCAAACATTAATCTTGTAAACTCAATCAAATCTAAGTGCAAAGACAAGGCTGTTGCAAAGTCACCATTCAGACACAACCTGATCATCTCAGATAGCTGCTTTGGTAAAGCATTTCCGATAACCGATATGACACCAACAGCACCCAGTGAGATCATAGGCATTGCTACAGGATCATCACCAGAAATAAGGAGAAAATCTTCCGGTTTATCCCTCATAATCTGATTGAACTGATCGAAGTTGCCGGATGCTTCTTTAACCGCAATGATGTTTTTGTAATCATGCGCCAATTTGCAGGTTGTTTCGGCACTTACATTACTACCAGTACGGCCCGGTACATTGTATAACATGATCGGCAGATCACTGTTTTCGCTGATCATTTTATAATGCTGGTAGATACCTTCTTGCGTAGGTTTGTTATAATACGGGCTTGCCGACAGAATTGCACTGTATCCAATAGATTCAAATTGTTTAACGCTATTGGCAATGGATACAGTGTCATTACCACCGATACCCGCAACCAGAGGCAAGCGATTGTCGTTAATCTCAGCAGTAAATTCCCATATCTTTTTCTTTTCGTCCTTATTGAGTGTTGAAGCTTCGCCAGTAGTACCCAGAGATACCAGGTATTCTACATTCCCGTCTATCAGGTAGTTGATCAGGTTTTTCAGCCCTGCGTAGTCTACCGATCCATCTGCATTAAATGGCGTAACTAACGCTACACCCGTTCCATGAAATTTTTTCATTCTTAAATTATTATTTCAACATCTCAAATAAATCACCTTCTGAAATCAGCGGTATATTTAGTTTTTTTGCCTTATCAAGTTTTGATGGACCCATGTTGTCTCCTGCCAGAAGATAGTTTAGCTTTGCTGATATGCCGCTTAATATCTTACCTCCATTGCTCTCGATCAGTTCCTTAAGCTCCTCTCTGCTGTAATTTTCAAAAACGCCCGAAATTACGAATGTTTTTCCAGTTAATTTATCACTTTGCAGCGCTATTTCATTTTCGGACACTTCGAACTGTAACCCCTGCAATTTTAGGAGTTCAATTTGGCGGAGATGCGCCTCATCTCCGAAGTACTCCAGCAGGCTTTCTGCTATCCGCTGTCCTATTTCTTCAATTGCCACCAATTCCTCTATGGAAGCCGCAATCAGCCTATCTATGTTTTTGATGCCAACCGCTAGTTTTCTTGCTACTGTTTCTCCAACGTACCTTATTCCTAGACCAAATAATACTTTCTCGAAAGGCATTTGCTTAGATTGAGTGATGCCTGTCAGCATATTCTCTATAGATCTTTCCCCGAACCGATCCAAAGTTTTGAGTTCGTCGGCCTTTTCGTGAAGAATGTATAGGTCACTGATGTGTCTGACAAGTCCCTTTTTATAAAAGGTTTCGATGGTTTCATCTCCCAGGCCATCAATGTTCATCGCCTTTCTACCTATAAAATGTTGGATTTTGCCAACAATCTGAGGTGGGCATCCTTCATCATTTGGACAGTAGAAAGCAACTTCGCCTTCTTTCCTGATCAGTTCGGTATGACACTCCGGACACAGCGATGGATAAATTACTTTTTTAGCTCCCGGATCTCTTTTATTTATATTTACATTGATAATCTTCGGGATAATCTCGCCACCCTTTTCAACAAAAACGCTGTCACCAATATGAAGGTCCAGACGGTCAATTTCGTTGGCATTGTGCAATGTCGCTCGTTTTACCGTCGTGCCTGCCAGTAGTACGGGCTTAAGGTTTGCTACAGGAGTAACAGCCCCTGTCCGGCCCACCTGATAAGTTACACGCTCCAGAATTGTTTCCACTTCCTGTGCCTTGTATTTATAGGAGATGGCCCACCTTGGCGATTTTGCTGTAAAACCCAATTCCTGTTGCTGTGCGTAGCTGTTGACTTTAATGACGATTCCATCTATATCATAAGACAGCTTGAAACGTGCATTTTCCCAATGTTTTATAAAGCCAAGTACATCTTCGATATCCTTGCTGACCCTGGTATGCTCACAGACCTGGAAGCCCCATATTTTTAGATTGTCCAGACTTTCCCAATGTGTTTTAAAGTAATTTTTATCTGTATTTAAGGAATATAAAAAACAGTCAAGCCTTCTTCTGGCAACTTCCTTTGAATCCTGCATTTTAACCGTCCCTGCTGCAAAATTTCTGGGATTGGCATAAGCTACCTCACCTAGCTCTTCGCGTTCTTTATTCAGGCGTTCAAATGCTGCTCTGTGCATAAAGATTTCTCCCCTTATTTCAAAAAGAGGAGGCACGCCTTTGTGAGTTAATTGATGCGGAATGCTATGGATTGTTTTAACATTCGCAGTAACATCATCTCCCTTTGTGCCATCGCCACGCGTCACTGCCCTCACCAATTTGGAATTTTCATAGGTCAAACTGATGGATAGACCATCAAATTTCAGTTCACATACATACTCAAAACTATCCCCGATTGCTTTTCTGACCCTTTCATCAAAGTCTTTTAAGTCAGCCTCACTATAGGTATTTCCCAGTGACAGCATAGGCCACCTGTGGTTTACTGTGACAAAGTTCTTGGTGATGTCTCCGCCGACTTTCTGCGTGGGTGAATTGGCATCTGCAAATTCCGGGTGCTCCAGCTCAAGTTGATGAAGTTCTTCAAGCTTTTTGTCAAATTCATAATCAGCTATAGTGGGCATAGCCAATACGTAATAATTATAGGTATGTTGATTAAGCTCCTTAACCAATGCATTCATTTTGTCTTTGATATCAAATAGTGACATTTAGCGAATATACAAATTAGCTATTTCTGCCAATTTAGTTTAACAATTTATTTTAGCGGTTATAATACTTGTGAATCAGTAGATTTCAACTGCGATTCAATTTCTTCAAAAACACTAAAATAAGATTCATGGATGGTTTCTTTAAAAGAATGCAGACTACGGGTTAGTAAAACCAGTTGTTCCTGACTAAAAGGATCGTCCCACAGTCGCATACATATCCGGTTCAGGGCATAGGCTATGTTTTCCAGTTTTTGGTAGCTCAAAAGATATTTTCCGGATATAAAGCCATTCAAAAAGCTGAAGAAGTTCCGGGTATCAGTTACATCGCAATTGATCAGAAACTGATCCAGCTTTTTAGGTTCTACTGCCGATAAATGGTCATAAAATGAATGAATATCAATCCTTGCATCAACAATCAACAAGTGGTCTAAGAGTAATTCCAAGGCGATATGGGCCAGAAAAAAAGGTTTTACCGGACTTCCCTCCAGCGCAGGCAATAACTCTTGCTTTAGTGCTCCCGTTTGTACCTTAAAGAATTCAGAAGAATGAAATATTGCATCTACTTGGATATGCCTCTGCCAACCCTTCAACAGGTCATAAACCTGCTCATCGTGTTCAAAAAGCTGTTTTTCTTTAAGCGGATATAAGTTGAGGTCTTTCTGTGCATTTTTTACGAGATCAGGCAAAACTACCCCCATAATGATATTTTCATTTTGGTTGTTTTTGTCAAAGTAGTAGTGCGATAGGAAATTCATTGCTTTAAAAGTAGCGATTTTTGTCCGCTTCCCTCGTTTTCAGCCCTGTTGAATTTACCTGATCCCACAGCTTTTCCTATATTTGCGCCAAAAGTATATAAGAATGACCAATTTTGTCGATGAATTACGTTGGAGAGGGATGCTGCAGGATATAATGCCTGGAACCGAGGAAAAGTTAAACGAGGGAATGACCTCTGGTTATATTGGATTTGATCCGACAGCAGATTCTTTACATGTTGGACATCTCACCCAGATCATGACACTGATTCACTTTCAACGGGCTGGACACAAGCCTTACGCCCTCGTTGGTGGTGCTACAGGAATGGTGGGAGACCCATCTGGTAAATCTGCAGAGCGAAATCTTCAGACAGAAGATATGGTGGAGCACAACCTCAACCAACTCAGAAAACAACTGACCAGATTTTTAACTTTTGAAGCAGCAGGAAATGGTGCGGTGCTGATTAACAATGCAGACTGGTTTAAAGATATGAGTCTATTTACTTTCATCAGGGATATCGGTAAGCACATCACGGTAAATTATATGATGGCCAAGGACAGTGTCAAACGTCGTTTGGAAGGAGATTCAGGACTGTCATTCACCGAATTTTGCTACCAGTTGATACAGGGTTATGATTTTTATTACTTGTGGAAACACCACAACTGCCTTTTACAGATGGGCGGGTCAGACCAGTGGGGGAATATCGTGACCGGTACTGAGCTGATCAGAAGAAAAGATGCGGGCACTGCATTTGCATTGACCACACAATTGATCAAAAAGGCAGATGGAACTAAATTTGGTAAAACCGAAAGCGGCGCCGTATGGTTAGATCCCGAAAAAACTTCTCCCTATAAATTCTATCAATTCTGGTTAAATGCCTCTGACGATGACACCAGAAAATGGATTAGGATCTTTACCCTCAAAACCCGGGAGGAAATTGAAGCCCTGGAGGTTGAGCACGATCTGGCACCACACTTAAGGATACTGCAAAAAGCACTTGCTGAAGACATCACCGTTAGAACTCATTCTGTCGCTGCTTTAGATACAGCCATTAAAACCTCTGAATTTTTATTTGGAAATGGTTCTTTGGAATTCTTTAGCACGCTAGATAACACACAGGTCATGGAAATTTTCGAAGGTGTACCTCAGTTTGAAATTTCAAAAAGAGACCTCGAACAAGGACTAGACGCTGCCACACTTTTAGCAGAAAAAACAAGTGTTGTTTCGTCTAAAGGTGAGGCAAAAAAACTGATTCAGGGTGGTGGGGTTGCTATTAATAAGGAAAAGTTAAAATCTCCTTCAGATTTGTATTCTGTCGCTAATTTGCTTAACAACAAATACATCATAGTGCAAAAGGGCCGTAGAAACTACTACCTGTTAATTGCGAATTAAGACTTTTAGTTGACCAGCAAGTTGCAGCCCCTGATGTCCGCATTGTCAAAACGTCCCAGTACTTCAAAGGACCCATCCTGAAAAACAAGTCCAAGATCCTGGGTCGCAAGAAACGAACAAGAATTGATGTTGGCCAGGTCGATTACATTGATTCCTCCAGTCTTGCCTTTACCGGCAGAACTCAAAGGGTCATTGGTATCTCTAAGTGAGATCCTCATCCATGGTGGGCAGTTAAAAATGCCTGCTCCTTTAGAATAACCCTGTGATAACAGTTCTGTCATGCCATATTCACTATGAATAGTTGTAATCCCAAATCCTTTTTGAAGCTGTTCATGCAGTTCCGCTCTTACCATCTCCTTACGCTTTCCTTTCATGCCACCGGTCTCCATTACAATCAGTTCCGGAAAGTCTATATGGTATTTTTCTACGAAATCCAGTAAGGCGTAGGTTACACCAATTAGAATTGTTTTTTGTTTCACAGCCTGCAACTTCATCAGTTTCAGATAGAGGTCCTCATGGTCATGTAGAAAATAGCCGCTATCTGCGTTTTTACTCTCATCCATCAGGGCATCTACCATGTAGATGAGTGAAGATCCGTCTCTCTCCAGATACGAGGGGAGTAAGGCCAATATACAAACGTCTTTCGGACTGCCATAAAATTGTTCAAATGCCCTTTTGAAACTTTGTTCGTAAACGTTCAGCCGGGTTACCAGATGCCTGCTTTGGGTCATGCCTGTCGTTCCTGAACTGCTGAAGACGATTTCTGGTTTCCTGCTGTCGCTCACAACTTCCTGCGATTTAAAAAATTCAATAGGAAGGTATGGGATTTGATCCAGCTGATTTACCTGCTCCGGTCGAATGCCAAGAAAACCAATATATTTTTGATAGACCAGACAGCGCTCAGCCTGAAACCTAAAAACTTCCAGTGCCAGTTCTTCGAACAGGGCAGGGTCGTTGATTGCGAAAATGCGGTTGATAAGGTGCTCCACAAGCGCAAAAATACGGAGAAAACTTCAATTAGGCTGATGCTTTCTTGAACAGTACTGCCTTTCTGAACTGATAGCCACAATAGCCGCTCAACCCTGCAACCACAGCACCAAGAACTGAACTAATCATAAGTACCAGCCACCACAATTTTACCCCAAACATTTCTGCAACGCGCGTGGCGAGGATATTTCCATTGGGTAAACTCTTAAACAAAGCCACTCCAGTCCAAAGCAGCAGCACTGCAAAAAAAGGCGACCACATGGCAATTTTACCGGTTTTGCCGATCAGTCCGCAGGTTACAAATGAAATCACAACAATGATCCACCAAGGTAAAACCATTTGCAATAAAAATGAAGCGATCAGAATTACAATAAACACCATAGGTTATTTTTTGGAGATTTTTAGTTTGGATATTATTCGCGCCGAAGGATCAGTAGGCGATTGCATTAAAAAGAGGTCGTACAGTTGTCCGTTTGCCCAGGTATCAATCATGTTATCATAAAACTTGCTTCCGGGATTGCCGGACTGTCCGCCCGGAAAAACGCCATGACCTTTGGGCGATTTCCCGAGTTCAATCACCATTCTCCATGAAGGGCCATTGGTTTCGCTCAAAGCGTTGATCGTCATTTTTCCGCCACCAATCATCAGGGTTTTCGATCCGAATCCAGGTATTTTAGCCAGGTGTGGCACATTGGTGTGTTTTAGATTTGCCCACTCCCAATCTTTGCCTATCGGACCATATTTTTTTTCCAGGCTGTCACACGCAAATTTAAATGATTCAAGGACAAGATCGCTTAGTGTTTCCGTAGCAGGGGTATTTACGTTGTCGATCCATTTAGAATCGGGCTCGTTGAGAATAAGTTGCACAGTGCGGTCTCTTGAAGGATATTTCATTGGAATATTGGCAACAGTGAAATCATCGTCCCAAATGTCGTATTGTAGCCGCTTCGTCCAAAGATCAAAAATACTTGCGGCCACAGCTTCGGCGTCGTAATACTTATTCCATTTTTTAACGATAGAAAAACCTTCCTTCTGTGTTGCGTTCAGTTTGCCTTCATCAATCAATTTCATTGCAGAAGGGAGCAGGTTCTGTGCATGTATGCTGTAATTATCCGTCTGCATGCGCCTGATACTGTCTGCCGTTGCATTCGTCATCACTGTTAGCCTGTCATTTATCCTCTTGCCGCGCTCATAAGGACTGAACTCCCAGTTGATGTAGTAAGGATAAGTTTGGTCAGTGGACGACTGATTGGCTGAACTGACAAAGCCCCTCGGTGGATTTTTTACCGTCGGATTCTGATCTGCGGGGATCCAGCCCTGCCAGTCATTTTTGGGATCTGAGCCGTCCATCACGAACTTACCCTGGTTCTTCCATTTCAGCGGAAATTTTCCATTCGCTGTAATGGCGATGTCATTGTCTACCGAGGCAAATATAAAATTTTGCGCAGGGGCGGTGAAGTAGGTTAAGGCCTTGCGGTAGTCGTTATAATTTTTACCGCGGTTCAGCAAGTAAAAGGTTTTGAGTTCATTGGATTTATCATGGGCAATCCAGCGCAGTGCACTGCCGACCGGAATGTTATTCGATTTCGCAAAGCTTTTAGGCTTTTCCAGATAAACTACAGGTCCATGGTGGGTATAGAATACTGTATCATTTTCTGCTGCTTCTCCCCTGATCTTAATTTTTTCGATTTGGAAGGTCGTGTTTTTCCACTGGTTATTATACCAATAACTCCTATGGGTGCTGTCTTTAAATTTGATCTGATAAAAATCAAGAATATCGGCAGCGACATTCGTTACTCCCCAGGCTATCTTTTCGTTAAATCCTATGATAATTCCAGGAGCACCAGGCAACGATACACCATAGGTATTCAGGCCCGGTGCGTGCAATTGGATTTGATACCAGATTGAAGGCAGCGACAAATCGAGGTGGGGGTCATTGGCAAGAATCGGGAATCCCGACAAGGTCTTGCTGCCGCTGAGTGCCCAGTTGTTGCTTCCTATGCCTTCTTCTTTTTCCTTTGTTCTTATATTTCCTGCAGTGATGTTACCCGGATCGGCAGGAGCTTCAGGAAGGGGCAGTGGTTTGAAATTCCATTTGGTTCCTGTTGGTATGATCGGATCTTCTTTGAAAGGATAGTCTGGAAACAGATCTTTTAAGACATCATTTCCAAATTTATTCCGGATGTTGGTCATATAAAATTCATCCGAGCCCATTGCGAGTACTGCCGACATCTGTTTTAAAAGCAAAGCGCACTTCAGCGGTGTCCAGTCTTCAGGTTTAAAATCAAGCAGTTTGTATTCTAAAGGCATTTTTGCGCCAGACAATGAATGTATGTAATCATTTATGCCTGCAGTATAGGCAAATATCATTTCTTTGGCCTGTGGGTCAGCCATCATGCCATCCATAGATTTTTGGGCGCCATAAACCATGCCCATTCTGCGCTGGTATCTGTCCAGTTCAATCGCTTTTTTACCCACAACCTCGCAAAGTCTTCCAGCAGCATACCGTGTCTGAAAATCCATTTGCCACAACCTGTGCATCGCAGTTACGTAGCCCTGTGCATAATAAGCGTCATGGTCATTTTGAGCAAAGACGTGGGGAATCATCCGGTCGTCGAAAACAATTTCAATCTTTTCGCGTGTGCCCTTCAAAACAATAGACTGATTCGGGTTTACACTTAAACGCTCCGCATTTTGCCAAAAACCAGTAAAAGGGTTTAAAAACTTAAGTAGGGGAGGGGTATCACCAAATTTTGTGTTCAATGCATAAATTAACAATATGGGGATAATAACACAAATAAGCGCTTTTGTTTTATTCATCGTGGCCTGTTTAATCGCATCACATCAACCAAACAACTGGCTGTGTATTTTCATCTGCAATTTAACATAAAACTTAACTCAATTGCAATGAAAATTGGATTTAGAGCGCTAAATAATAACCAAAATTCAGTTTGGATAAACCAAAATTTGTATTAGATTTATATAGATATTAATCAAATATAAAAATTTTCGTATGAGCAAAATGTTTACTAAAACCATCTTTACGCTTATCTTTTTATGTATCACGGGATTAGTGGTGCAGGCACAGAGCGTAATTATTAGTGGTACCGTTAAGGACAAATCCACAGGAGAAGCAATACCAGGTGCCGGAATCACAATCAAAGGTAAGGCGACAGCCACTGCTACCAATTCAACAGGTAAATTTTCTTTGACCACAACAGAAAAAGCTCCCCTCGTCGTTGTTGCTAGCTACGTGGGATACATTTCTGTGGAAAAAGAAGTGACTTCAAGCACGTCAAATCTTGATTTCGAACTGGAAGCAGGGGTAGTCCTGGGTCAGGAAGTCGTTATTTCAGCTTCGAGAACTCCAGAACGTATCCTTGAATCGCCTGTATCGGTAGAGCGGTT
>Ga0247815_10001769_pt1 | contig 16380 bp, 12 predicted proteins | sample UWRJL194509B1_FD_181014 | JGI IMG/M metagenome (GOLD analysis project Ga0247815, IMG submission 181014) | Plant litter microbial communities from Arlington Agricultural Research Station in Wisconsin, United States - UWRJ-L194-509B-1 | ecosystem: Environmental > Terrestrial > Plant litter >...
GGAAGATGAAAATTATACTAAAGCCAACCTATTAACGAAAAATATGCAGGGTTTATATTCTGAATCCTACCTGCCGCTTGGAGATGTATTGATCGATCAAGACTTTGAAGGTAAAAAACCAACGAATTATCACCGTGAGCTAGATATTCAAAATTCGCTGACGCATACATCATTCACGGTTGACGGCATAAATTATAGCAGGGAAATATTTATTTCGGCGCCAGATCAAATCATGGTGGTACATATTACAGCGGACAAAAAAAATTCGTTGAACCTAAGTATCTCAGCTAAAAGTTTATTAAAAAACAGAATTACAGCACAGGGAAATAACACGATAGTGTTGCGTGGAAATGCCCCCTCACATGTTAATCCCTCTTATTATAATCCTGCTGGCAAAGAAGCGATTACCTATTCAGACACCTCAGGATGTAATGGTATGCGATTTCAATACCGTATTCACGCAGCTAATTCTGGCGGCACAGTTACGATAACACCTGATTCGAAAATCACTATAAAGAAAGCAAGCTCAGTCATTCTATACATCGCTGCAGCTACAAGTTTTAACGGTTTTAACAAATGTCCTGATAAGGAAGGTAAAGACGAAAACCTGATAGCATCAGCATATATTGAAAAAGCAGTAGCCAAACGGTACCAACAGATCTTTAATAATCACATTGCCGACTACAGGAAGTTCTTCGATCGTGTCTCGTTTAATATTGTTGATACGTTGGAAAATAATTCAAATAATAAATTAGCATCAGATAGAAGGTTAAAAAACTATTCTGATGGAGCCTACGATCCCGGATTGGAGACACTTTATTTTCAGTATGGCAGATACCTTTTAATATCTTCATCCCGCCCTGGCGGACCACCTGCCAATTTACAAGGAATATGGAATAAAGAACTACGTGCGCCATGGAGCTCCAACTACACAATCAATATTAATACCCAGATGAACTACTGGCCTGCAGAGGTTACTAACCTAACTGAGATGCACACCCCTCTTTTAAACTGGATCCATGATCTTTCAGAAACAGGTAAAATAACAGCAAGGGAATTTTATAACGCCGACGGTTGGGTTGCACATCACAATTCAGATATATGGGCATTAAGTAATGCTGTAGGCGACAAAGGAAATGGTGATCCGCTGTGGGCGAACTGGGCTATGGGAGGTGATTGGTTGACAAGACATCTGTATGAACATTATTTATATACAGGTGATTTAAAGTTTTTGAAGCAATATGCATATCCGATTATGAAGGGCGCTGCAAATTTTACGCTAGACTGGCTAATTGAAGACAAAAATGGATATTTGGTTACCGCACCGTCCACATCACCTGAAAATTTGTTTAAGGATAGCAGAGGTGTTGGTCAAGCTGTATCAATAGCTACGACGATGGATATGTCTATTATCAGGGATTTATTTGACAACCTTATTGATGCTTCCCAAAAGCTAGATGTTGATAGGGCATTCCGGGATACTCTAATTGCTAAACGTAAGAAACTTTTGCCACTTCAGATTGGAAGTAAAGGACAGCTTCAGGAATGGTACAAGGATTTTGAAGAAACAGATATCCATCACCGTCATGCTTCACACCTTTTTGGGCTTTATCCTGGTAAAGAGATCTCAGCATTAACACCGGATCAGTTTAAAGCGGCCAAAACTTCGCTTGAAATTCGAGGAGATCAGGGGACAGGTTGGAGCAAGGCATGGAAGATTAACTGGTGGGCAAGGTTGAGGGACGGTGATCATGCTTACAAACTGATCCGTGAATTGCTGAATTATGTAGATCAAAACGGCGGTGGACCAAAGGGTGGTGGCACTTACCCCAACTTTTTTGATGCACATCCACCCTTCCAAATCGATGGGAATTTCGCCGGCACTGCGGGAATGGCCGAAATGCTAATGCAAAGCCAGATGGGGTATATCGATATTCTACCTGCTTTGCCAAGAGCCTGGAAGGATGGAAGTATCAAAGGGCTTAAAGCAAGAGGTGGTTGGGAAGTAGATATCGAATGGAAAAATAGAGAATTGACCTCGTGTATAATAAAGTCGATGATTGGTGGACCGTGCACGGTGCGCAGCTCAAATCCGATTAAATTGGTAGGATCAAATTTGATGTCAAAAAAAATTGCAGAGGGCTATTTTATATCGTTCAATACTGTAAAAGGCAAAAATTACTCACTTGCAAAGATGTAAACTCAATTGGCACATTTGTCCTTATCAAAAAATATAGATAATGCTAAATTTAGTTATGTATATTTTAGATGAACAAAAAAAAGAAAAAATACTAAAAATAGTTAAACTCTACAGCGAAAAGTGGATCGAGGACAGGGAAAGAACGCTGTTTGATACAGTCCAAATGCCTAATCACTCGAGTAATGAAAAATCATGGAATTGCCCTGAAAATATAGAATCAGGTCTAAGTGGCGTAGCAATTTTCTTTATTGATACATATCACAAAACAAATGATGGGCGATACCTTGAGATCGCAAAAAATATAGTGGCTGAGATGATTCTGCATTGTAAGAATCACTCCACTGATAATTATTCTTTGTTCACAGGCAGGTGCGGAGTTGTCTATGCGATATTACAACTATATCCCGTTACAAAAGATATCTATCTGCTGAGTGAAGCTGTCGATATATTACTGTTAGCAAAAGAAAAATATCTTTTTTCGGAGTACGTCAACGATTCCCTATACGAAGGAAGATCTGGAACTTTACTGATACTTTTCGGGGCGTACGAAATTATACAAGAATCAGCATTATTGGATGATATCCATTTATTCCTAAGAAAAATAATAGGCAATATCAAACTGGGAGAAGCCGGTATATACTGGGAAAATTATCAAGAACTACATAGCAAACCATTGGTAGGATTAGCACGCGGAACGTCAGGAATCAGATATGTTCTAAATAGGATCAAGGCTATATTGCTACCAGATGTATTGTTTCATCTAAACACTCACCTGCAATCTTACGAAGATTCCTGCTGGTGCAAGGAGTTTGGTAACTGGGCAAATTTTGCCATGGATATACAAAGTAAAAATGCTTTTGAAGGCTATAAAAAAGCATACTTAGAAAATCAAAATTTTAGCCAGAAAAAAAATGATTATTCATGGTCTGAAGGAACAGCTGGATTAGGCCTTTTCAAACTTTATATGCAAGACGAGGTTCGTGGTATTTCAAATATTGTATACGATGGAATCGCAAGTAAAGATATTGGGGATTATTCATTGTATAGTGGTTTAGCCGGGATAGGGTACTTCCTCTCAGAAGCCTCAAATAAACTGTATGAAGTGAAATACCATAAAATGGCTCTAGATATCGGAGATAAAATCTTATCAAATCTATCAAATAAGAAAAATTTCAATCACAATTTCTTCCATGGCGACCTTGGACAATTATATTTTTTGCTATCGTTGATTGGAGCTGATGACCAACAGGAAACACCACTTTTTCCCCTATCACAAAGTTTCGATAAGAATGTATCTGATTTGAAACCAATTGAAATTTCAGATACGATGATGCGGCAAGAGCAACTCAAAAACATATTACCAAGAACCTGGGAAATGCTGAATGTATTTTTACCCCACTCACTTCAACATTTGTTATCTAATACTACACTTAGCTTGAATAAAAGTGGAATAGACATGGTTTTCGATTATTTTGAGACTTTGGTAATGCACTTAGACCAAACTCCGATTGGCAAACCATTAAGAGACCTTCTCACATTTGAGAAAAACAAATATGACTTCGTAACGAATCAAGGTAAAAATAAAGGGCAAATATACTTAGCAGCGTTTATACATTATGAAAAAATGTCCAACCTGTTTAATAGGCTAGATAATAAACTATTTGATACTGCAATTAAACAATCCAGCAATGTCAGGACCATTTGCACTAAATGGAACTGGTGTGAAAAAAATGAATTAATGTATAAAATAGATATTATTGAAAACTTTTGTGTTCCACCAGCTAACGTCATGACGGTAATGAATATAACTGAACATGGAGAAATAACAGAAAAAGTCCTGGATGACGTGGAACCATTTTGTTGGTTGTGGTTTAGTAATAAGTCAACGATCCGACTTATGATTAAAGGACTGACACAATATTGTGACCAGCTTAGTAAAATTGAGTTGGAAGAGAAAATAAAAAGTTTTGGTTCGAAGGATGAATCGGATTTCCGGAATACACTTACACACCTTCATGTAACCAAAATTAAAGAATGGTTGTATGAAAGGATGCTTATTGCAGATTTTTAAATGAAAATAGATGAAAATAGTGCAAAGCTTATGGTCCAAACCATCCAATAAGACTGCTGAAATAAACATTAATGACAGAAATATAGGAGGGTGGCTAAATAAAAAATATTATTGCTTAAGTTGGGCACTTAGCTGCCTTCAATTTAAAAAGTTCTATAATGATGTTGAACTGGTTACTGATCAACCTGGATATGAGTTATTAATAAATCATTTAAGATTACCGTATACAAATGTTCACGTGGTTTTAGATGCTTTGGACAGTTACCACCCCGACCTTTGGAGCTTGGGTAAAATATATGCATATGGTATGCAAAGAACTCCTTTCATACACGCTGATGGGGATGTATTCATTTGGGAGCAATTTAGCGAAAATGTATGTAAATCTCACTTAATAGCCCAAAACTTAGAAGTTAACTTTGAATATTATTCAACCATTTATGATAGCGTAAAGAAATATTTCAAGTTTATTCCTCAAGTATTAGAAGGTTCAATAAAATATAATAAAGGCCAAATTTTGGCAGCCAATGCGGGTATTTTAGGTGGTTCAGACAACGATTTTTTTCAAGATTATTCCCAAATCGCATTCGAATTTGTCGAGAAAAATCTGGATGGCCTAAAAAATGTCAATGTTGGATTATTTAATATAATTGCTGAACAGTTTCTATTCCATTCGTTGGCAGAACAAAAAGGATATCGCATCAACTATCTGCTGCAAAATTTAAACAAATCATATGATGGAATATGTGAGTTAACGGATGTCCCTGTCCTAACTAAATACGCCCATGCAGTTGGGCACTATAAAAAAAAACTAAACATATGTAGCTTGATAGAGTATAGATTGCAAGTTGATTTCCCTGATTACTATTATAAAATTTTAAATCTTTTAAAAACGTCTCAAATTTAAGGTCCTAATTTGTCCGACATTCATTTTCGAATGCAAAAATGGTTAGGTGAAATCCTTTTAATATACTGGAAAGGCGATGCTAATTTCGTATAAAACCCACCTAAATGTGCAAAACAGCAAATTTTAGAATTAAACTTACGCCCAAAACAATGTCAATTAGAAATAGTATGGTTGTACAAATCCATTCTGGATAATTATACTAGAGCCATACTATTCCTCACATTGAGGACACTATCATCAAAATAATCAAAGGGTTCGCTACGATTATATTAAATCTCTCATAAAAACAAAAGGTTCATCTGGTGGAGATTGGGGATAAGGAACTCCACCCAAGATCCTCGACGCAGCGATGTAATTAAAAATAGTGGACGTTGGACTAATATCCGAGGCTAGGGGTCTTTCTGGAAACGTACCGCCATGTACATAGACGGCACATAAGTCTTGACCACAAGAACAATTCCAAACGCTACCACTTAGCGAATATTGGGTTGGATCGGTTTCATCTCCACCTCCAACTGGGTTAAAGAAATACCATTGTCTTGACATAACAATCGACAGTTTTTTAAAAAAATGTCAGAAAATTTAAGTGATGCCTACTCTGTAAACAGTTTTCGGCTGCCCTGGTGCTTAAATAATTATTGATCAACCAACACTAACAATTTATGAAGTGCTACCATTTAGTAAGCAATGAAGATCAAGCTACACTAAAATAACTTAAATTTACGCTCTTTCAGTAGTCAGGAGTTCCATAACAAACATGGCTGACCATATTCTATTGTATAGCAATAATGCCTAAATAATAAAAATTGGATTGGTGACGCACCTTTAAGTAAAATAGTAAATCTTCTGCCTTCTTAAATTCCTAGGCTGACAGGTTGTAAAATTATGTACACTGCCACTTGCTTTGATCAGGTTCCGTTAAACCAAGTTAGAATCTTTATAATAAATGCAAAGCCCCTTTAGTTAAAAATTCCGCTCCCAAACCTATACAACTCTCGTGAAATTTCACCTTGGGATGGTGCAAGAAGTATGCTTCTTCCTCTTCGATCCTTGCACCCAAAAAATAAAATACAGAAGGTACTTGCCTCGAGTAAAATGCGAAATCTTCAGCAATCAATTGTCCACCCTGCTGTATCACATTTGTACCGAATATCTTTTCTTGCGCAGGAATCAGCAACTCATGTATACTTGAATCATTTAATAAACTTGGATAATACGCAGTAAATTCAATATCGATCTTGCAGTTATACGAGATCTGCATTCCCCTCATCAGCGCTTTTAGTTTATTAACGATCAGATTATACGTATCAAGACTAAGGACCCTCAGGCTACCTTTTAAGATCACTGTCTCAGGAATGATATTATATGCAGGTTCTCCCACAATCTCTGTTGTAGTAAAAGCGAGAACAGCTGGCTGGGTCGGCGCTGTATGAGAAATAATAGATTGTGCAGAAACAATCAGCTGACTGCTGATCAATACGGGATCAATCACATGTTCCAACGCTCCGGCATGCCCCGATTTCCCAATTACATGGATCACAAAATTACAAACGTTAGAAAGTGCTTCTCCAGGTGTATAGCCCAAAGTGCCCACAGGCATCAAAGGATTAACATGAAGGCCAATCACTGCCTTCGCGTCCTTGAGCTTGCCGGTCTCAGCTATAATCTGTCCACCAGACTTACCAGGCTCTGGACTACGCAGGTTTCCCTCTTCGGAAGGCTGGAACAGAAACTTCACCGTTCCGTTGAAATCTGTGTTCACCAACAAGTGTGCTGCACCTATTAGTATAGTGGTATGGATATCATGACCACAAGCATGCATTACATTGTCATTGGCTGAAGTAAAAGGCAAGCCAGTATCTTCCTTGATGGGCAAAGCATCCATATCTGCCCGCAATACGACTGTAGGCCCTTCCCCTTTTTTAAGCGTAGCTAACACTCCGGTTTCTGCCAGGATTTCATAAGGTAAATCCAGTTCGCGCATATGTCGCTGCACCAACGCTGAAGTTTGAAATTCACGGAAACCCAATTCTGGATTCTTATGAATATTGCGGCGTATTTGTACAAGGTGCTGAAATAAGTAGTCTTCCATAGTATTGCCTGGCGCATGGTGGTGCCGTTGTAAACAAATCTAGAAATTTATTTCCTTGAATCATTTTACCTCGAGGACATAACTGAAATATGACCGAAACCAGTTATGTATCATTAAACTTAGCAAGCCTCTAGTTTATTGTGAAACTAAATTGAAGCACTATCCGAGTGTGGGCTCTTTTATACCAAACTAGATGCAGTAATAAGTTATATGATGCATAACTCAAGATCTTTATTCCTAGAATATTTGATGAAATTAAAATAAAGATAGTTTTCTTGCTATGTAATATGCAAATACTATTATGGAGTCTCTTATTAATTCTCTAATTTCATATCCATGCTTCAAGGAGACAATGTAAACGATAAGGCCAAACATTACTGGCATGGCGACGGCAGAAAATTACACATTGTGCCTCATGAAATATTACGGCAGAAAGTAATAAACGATCCGCTACTTAGAAACCTTTACGTCACCGGAATTGGCTATTATCCCGCAACGGACTTGTATTATTCCTTTAATGAAACTGGAACTGCGGACATGGTAATCATTATCTGTGTAAGTGGCAGGGGAACCTACGAAACGGGACAGGGGACATTTACCGTAATGCCGGGCCAATTTTTTATAGTATCGACGCAGGAATGGCACAGCTACCAAGCGGACAAATATGATCCCTGGAGTATCTACTGGATGTGCCTGGCTGGTTTGCATGTCCCTGAATTGTGCGCAGATCCTACATTAATACGGTGTTTTAAACCTTCATATGCACATCACATTTTGGAACAGATTAAAATGTTTAATGACATATATCAAACGCTGGATACTGGATATACAAGAGAGAAACTGAAATACTGCAGCATGATCGCCCATCACATTCTCGCTTTGCTATTTATTCACAGGTAGAATGGCCCTATCATTTTCGACGTTATTATTAATCAGCCTCTATTCTCCCAAACAATACAGGGCAGCAAAACAGGAAAGCGAAGACTAATTGTTGCCTTTTTCCAGTATTCCGTGCAGCTTATTCAAGCGGAAAAGAAAAACATCGGAAGATTTGAGATGACCATTTTCTTTGATATACCTGAAATGTGATTCAAGGAAAAGTGGGACATCTACAATCACCACCCCCTGTTCAAGTTCAATCTTCTCTGGCAATTCTATTCCTGCAAAATATGCTTCTAATTCTTCAACTGACATGATACAAAGTTATAAGAAAATTTGAGCTGTTTCTTATCAAATCATAAGTGAGAAGATCCGCAAGCGGACAAAGACTATCTTACAGCGGATAAAATTTTCCCCTGCTGGATACGTATTCTTTACTTACAGCAGGGGAATTTTGATTAAAATTTTTGCTCATCGGCACTTGGCCCATAGGTTCCCGGGATAGGGATATCCAGCAAACGCAGGTAAACACCCAATTGTGCCCGGTGGTGAATGGTCTGGCTCAGCGCATGGCGCACTAGTTCGCCTTTTGTTAGTTGCATCAGGATCTGATCGTGGTTTTTTAATAACCATTCAGGCTTTAGCTGTTCTTCGGTTCCGTTTTCCAATGAGCTTACTGCCGTGTTGTAATTCTTTTCGAATATAGCCATCAGCTCTTCATTGCTGCCCCACACTGGCGGAGTATAGGGAGTCGTGGCAAAATCCATTTCATCGGTAGTGAAGGCCATAGCTATCCATTCTGGAAGTTCTGCAATATGACCTGTCAGTTGTTTGATGGTCATGCTCTTTGGATGGGGCGCCCAATCGTATTTATCGGCAGGAATACGTTCCAGCATTTTGCGGGTAACTACTGATTCCTGTTTGAGCTCTTTTAAAAATTCTTTTGGAGTTGACATAAGATTTTGTTTTTTGGTTTTAATCAAAGTAACAACGCACTGGTGACAACCCTATGTCAGCAGTGTTTTATTTTTTTATTTTTTCTGCAATTGTAGTGATAAGCGATTCAACACGGTGCTGAAGCGCTGTAGGTTTAAGAACTGTTGCATAATCGGCAAAACTCATAAACCACCTAGCAAAGCCTTCAATTGAAGTAGTCAGGAATTTCATCTCCACTCCTGCTGGCGTGACAAATTCGGAAACATAACCCATATAATACTTTTGCTCCCCGAGGTGCAGATTGGCATCTTCTTCCAGCAGCAGCGTGACTTCTTCCATATGTCTGTCTTTGTATTGATCTGCAAGGTAGGTGCTCAAGTTGGGATGTTCATCAAGGAAAACCTTATCAGTAATGCTAACCTCGAGGATCCTGTCAAAGCGGAAATCACGATAAGCTTTTCGTTCCCTGCACCAGGCAATAAGGTGCCAGTAATTCTCAATGTAAAATACACCCATGGGCTCGACCAGACGTTTGGTATGCTCCTGACGGTAGTAGGCGAAGTAATCCAGTTGTAAGAGCTTTTTCCCAGCGATGGCCTGAAGGATGATTTGCAAAGGGTTGTGCTGCGAGCCGAGCTGTGGGGGTCTGCTGGTTCTCACTACAGCGATCCTGCTATCAAGATGTTCGAGGTAATCTTTATCGGCGGTTTTGAGTACTGCCCTAACCTTATCGAGTGCCTGACTATAAGAAATACCGCTTGCAGCATCGGTCAGCGTAGCGACAAGTTTTTCCGCTGTAATAAAAGCAGTCGCTTCTTCTCTTGTAAACATTACCGGAGGTAAGCGGTAACCCTCTACCAGGGAATAACCTACACCCGACTCGCCAATTACTGGAACCCCTGCCTCTTCCAGCGAGCGAACGTCACGGTATACAGTCCGCAGGCTAATCTGGTAGCGGTCGGCAATATCCTGCGCACGGACAATCTTGCGCGATTGCAGCTGGATGAGGATTGCGGACAGGCGGTCGAGTCGGTTCATAGACAAATTTATAAATGTTCATCGCGAAATGGCTAAAAGCAGACAATTATTTGCGCGAGTGTATAGGAATACTTATCGTTGGCTATTAATTTTTTACTTGTAAAACGTTTTGGCATTTGACGGGTAATTAAATGCAAATTGAAATGAAGTTTTGGGGTTGACCACGACTATATTCGTGAAACCATTTTCAAATTCGACCCTATGTTTAGCAGATTGGTTATTGCTAAAAAGAATATTCACCGAAATAAACCTTTGTTCAAAACCTACTACCTGTAAAAGAGACTATTGGCTGCCGGCCCCGTTCATCTGGTTGTGTTCGGGGCTTTTTTATGCCCATAAAACCCGGTCAACAATTAATTTTGTAAATATTTCAAACATTTGCATTAAATATTATGAAATAAGCACTACTATTTCCATCACTGCGATCATTTTTTTAAAAAAATCGCTATTATTACCTATCTAAACTAAAGCTCATACATGAAATCCATTTTAAAGAACCTTACTTTCTGGGTACTGATCGCGATTATCGCAGGTATTGTATTAGGACACTACGCCCCGGCTACGGGAATAAAAATGGAAATCGTTGGAAAGACCTTCGTCGATATCATTAAACTCTTCATTGGTCCCATTATTTTCCTGACGATTGTTTTAGGTATCAGCGGAATGGGCGACCTCAAAAAAGTTGGACGCATCGGGTTGAAATCCCTGATCTACTTTGAGGTGCTGACTACCTTTGCCCTGGCGATTGGTATAGTAGTGGCGGTTATAGTGCAACCCGGCAAGATCAGCAAAACAGGATTGCAGGTACAAGACCCTTCCAAATATACCAAAGCCCCTGCACAGGGAGGATTTAACTGGGCTGAATTCTTCTTTTCAAACTTCACACTGCAGATACTTCTGGTAGCGATCATCGTGGGGATCATTCTTAACTTTTCGAAACACCGTGAATATGCAGTGGTACAACTTGGCAAATTATCCAAAATCGTTTTCAAAGGCTTAAAGTATGTGATGTACCTTGCCCCTCTGGGAGCTTTTGGTGGAATGGCCTATACCATTGGGAAGTTCGGTTTAGAGACACTGGTACCACTGGCGAAGCTGATGGGAACGGTTTACCTGACAATGTTTGTATTTGTATTCGTGGTACTGGGTTCAATCCTGCGTTATTATAAACTGAGTATCTTTCAATTTCTAAAGTATATCAAAGAAGAATTGCTATTAGTACTGGGAACTTCATCTTCGGAATCTGCTTTGCCTACGCTGATGCTGAAACTGGAGAAAATGGGTTGCAGTAAATCGGTTGTGGGTTTGGTAGTGCCTACGGGTTATTCCTTTAACCTGGACGGAACATCGATTTACCTCTCAATGTCGGTGATCTTCCTTGCGCAATTGTATAACGTACACCTTTCCCTTGGAGAGATGGCGAGTATTACCGGGATCCTAATGATCACCTCAAAAGGTGCCGCAGGCGTAACAGGCAGCGGATTTATCATCCTTGCTTCTACCCTGACCGCTATTCACAAAATCCCTATTGAAGGACTGGCCTTCCTTTTGGGCGTTGACAAATTCATGAGTGAAGCCCGTGCAATCACAAATATGATTGGAAACGGTGTCGCCACGATCGTGATTGCGAAAAGTGAAAAGGAATTCATTACTCCGGAAAACGGGGAATTCGGATAATCGCTTGCCGCAAAGCTTCAAGATTTAACATTAACCTAATATTAGGATGGTAATTTGGCGCCATCAATGGAAGCCAACGTTTATCATTCACGTTCGGACGAAGAGTTATTTGCGCTGCTGAGGAGGAAGGACGACCTCGCATTGCAAGTGCTTTTCAACCGTTACCACAGACCACTCTGCAGGTTTGCGCAGATCTATATCCGCGATTTTACTTTTGCACCTGATGAGGACCTCGATCATTTGGATTTCTTATCAGATCCTGAGCCTTCCGATCATCCGCAGGTATGGTACCATCAGCTGATAGCTGAGTATTTTGATCAATCAATTACCGATGAAAATCTTGCTGTATTGCTGACCTGGGTTGGCCGGACTGAGGCTAACGAAGAGGAGTTCAGGGAGACGATCCTGCTGCTGGAAGGGATAGAATTTGAGCACAAACAACTCCTGCTGCAGGGTGGGGGATGGGATAAAATGCAATCAGGTTTGAATCTTGATCCCTCGAAAGTGCGCATTTCTGTACTAGATGAAGAACCTCTCAAGGTGCAGGGCCGCTTCGTCTTCCTATCTATTTCTGCTTCTTTCATCGCGCTGTTGGGCATCGCAATTATTTTATATTTTCACTTTGCTGCACACAAGGCAAGAGTAAATATGCATCGTTATGGAGTGGTCTCCTACGAAAATAACACTGCCAAAATGTCTGACATCGATTTAATAAGCTTATAATAATCAAATGCTTACAAAGACCATATCAATTAATTATTTTTATATAACCAAACGAATACTAAAATAAAACAGAATGTTAGACAGAAGACATTTTCTAAAAAACCTGGGCCTGACAGGTACACTATTAGCCGTTCCTGCGACAATCATTCAGGCAGCAGAATTGCCAGTCGCCCCTACTACAGTCGACCTTACAAACATTACCCTGACGGGAAATGTGAACGCGGCCGGCAGAGGAATATCCGGCGTAGCGGTGACTGATGGAACGAACGTAACCCTGACAGATAAACGTGGAGATTATACTTTGCTGAGTAACCACACGGCCGACTTCGTTTACATCAGCGTACCCTCGGGATACCAGTTTCCGCACGAAGGCGGGATAGCTAAATTCTACAAAGCGGTACCAAAAGACTCCCCTGCTTTTAAGGCAGATTTCCAGCTGGAAAAACTTGAGGTTTCAGACAAGAAACACAATTTTATCGTGTGGGCGGATCCACAGGTGATCTCTAAAAAAGATGCAGACCAGATGAAAGCGGAGACTGTTCCTGATGTGGTGAGCCTCCTTAAAACTTATCCTGCAGGTACACTCTTCCATGGAATTGGTTGCGGAGATTTGGTATGGGACCACTTTGAACTGATAGCAGATTACAAGCAAGCGGTACAAACAACGGGAATTCCCTTCTATAACCTCCCGGGGAACCACGACATGGATTTGGATGCAAGAACGGATGATCTTTCAACACGGACGTTTAAAGACAGCTTTGGGCCGACTTATTACTCGTACAACCGTGGGGATATCCATTACATATCACTGGATAACGTTTTTTTCCTTGGGGTAGCGAAAAAGTATATCGGTTACCTGACGGAAACGCAACTGGCATGGCTGGAGCAGGACCTGAAAACGGTAAAACCGGGAAGCACTGTGGTGGTTTCGCTGCATATTCCTACAAACACTGGTAATTCGAGAAGGAACAAACTGAAGGAAGATGAACTTGGTGGCGTATTGTCAAACAGGGAACGTCTGTATAACATTCTGGAGGGCTATAAAGTGCATATTATGTCGGGCCATACGCACATGAACGAGAAATGGGAAGACCGCAATATGATTGAACACGTGCATGGAACGGTATGCGGTGCATGGTGGACTGGTCCGGTATGCAGTGACGGTTGTCCGAATGGTTATGGGGTATATGAAGTTGATGGCCCGGAAATCAAGTGGTATTACAAATCAACAGGCAAGCCTAAAGGGCATCAGCTGAGAATATATCCGAAAGGAAGTTTTAAGGATCAGCCAAATGAAATCGCAGCGAATGTATGGAACTGGGATCCTAAGTGGAAAGTTGAGTACTTTGAAGATGGTATGTCAAAAGGGATTATGCAGCAAAGAACTGCAATGGATCCGATTGCGTATAGTCTGTATGATGGGCCAATGGTGCCAAAGAAGCACAAGTGGGTTGAACCTACGTTGACGGATCATTTGTTTTTTGCGCAGCCAAGTGTTGGCACGAAGGTGTTGAAGGTTGTTGCAAAGGATAGATTTGGCAATGAGTACACGGAGGAAATTGCACTTGGGTAAGGGTGGGATTATTTGAGCTGTAAAAAAGCAGTAAGTATTTTTCTCCTCGACCTTTTGCTTTCAGCAAAATCTCGCATGTCGAAAAACACTTACTGCTTTTTTATTTAGTACTCCTCCAGGAAGACCCAGGGATTATCCAAGTCCTTGCAAAACTAATTGTATAACCTGCAAAGCTAACTTTATGCTACGCATACAGTAATTTGCCATCGCCTTGCAAAACTAACTGTATAACCTGCACAGCTACATATCTTCCAAAGTTTGAAAACTGAATCCCTATTAACCCCCATTAATCGAGGACTGCTTGTAGGCTAATACAGCATTACTACTCTCCCCTCACTATTATCAAATTTGTAACATCGACAATTAATGTGGTAATATTTTGCAAAAGTAGTTGAGATTAACTTTAACTGGTATCAACTTTATATTACTGTTTATGAATAAACTTTAAGCATACGCATACAGTACTTTTCCGTCTCTCTGGACCAGCCAGGAAATGACTGAATTGAAATGGTACCCTCCTTTGGATTCACGGGCAGCGCTCAATTCTTTGTAGGTGGGCTGCACGTATCCGGTTTCATCAATGGCGCGACTCATGATTTCGGTTCCGCCACCCTGCCAGTTCCACAGGTAACGAAATGCGGTATGGGCTTTATCCAGGACGGTTTCCTGTAGCTCCGCGGCTTCCCAGGTCTTGCCGCCGTTCACGCTGACTTCAACTTTGGCAATTTTACCCCTTCCGCTCCATGCGATTCCGCGGATCTCTACCCAGCCTTTGTCGAGCTGCACGGGATAGGTAGGAAAGGTAATGACGGACCTGGCATCCATGACGAAGCTGAATTGGCGGATCTTACCGCCCTTCACGGTTTCGGTGTACTTGGCTGTTTCTTCGCGGGTCATGAATGGTGCATCTGACAGTTCGATCCTCCGCAGCCATTTAACGGACGTATTGCCTTCAAAGCCTGGTAAGAGTAATCGTGCAGGGTAGCCTTGTTCGGGTCGGATTGCCTCACCGTTTTGGGCATAGACGATCATGGCATCATCCAATCCTTTGCTCACGGGGACGCTTCGGGTCATGACGGCTGCATCGCCACCTTCTGCGAGAAACCAGGTGGCCTTTGGCTGTATGCCGACTTCCCTGAAAATGGTGGACAGCATCACTCCTGTCCATTCACTCTGACTGGTCAGACCGCAAATCTCCTGAGGGGTCATTTCGGCTTTGCCAGACCTGAAGTTTCCGGAGCATTCTATAAAACAAACACGTGTAACGGAGGGGAATCTTTTCAAATCCGCAAGACTAAAAACCAGCGGCTTATCTACCATTCCATGAATAGTTAGTTCATATTGCCTGGGATCGATATCTGGGATGCCACCATGATGCCTTTCGAAGTGTAAAGCGGAGGGTGTTATGGTTCCATAGAGATCCTGAAGCGGGGTTCGGGAAGTGGTTAAGGTAGGTATGCGTTCGGGGTTTTCAAATGTAGACGGTTTGCCGGAAACACTTGGTCCGCGGCCGGGAACCTTGGTATGATCTTTAAGGGAGACGATGGTATTGCCGTTACTATCAGGTACGATATCATTCAGTAAGGACTCTGGAACCGCCGCCTGCACCATCTTCCCGACAGAGGTTTGCACCAGGACTACAGCGGCCGTTGCAGCACCACCAAGCAGCATGCGACGGCTGATCTTATGATCGATAATTGATTGGTTCTTATGATTGATAATTGATTTGTCTTTCTCTGAATTCGTCTCCATTGCTGATCTATTAAAATTCGCTGATCTCGTGTTTTTGATTGCTTTGCTCCTGCCTTTTATAACCTCTCCCTGGCCTACCTGATCTCCTTGCCGCCCCGCCTATCATCTTCCACATACTTTTCCTTGGCGGGCATCACGACTTTAGGCAATGATTGCTGATCGATTATCGCGTTCGCCGGGATAATTTTATTGGCATATAAGAGGTACGCGGTGAGGTCATACACTTCCTTGTTGGTCAATGACCCTGGCGCATTGTAAGGCATCGCCCTGCGGACATAGTCGAAAATGGTAGTTGCATATGGCCAGTAGGTACCGATAGTTTTTGTCTTTTCCGTAGGATGGTTAACGAAGAGCGCTTCGCCCAGAAGTGGGTTTTCAACTGGCTCTCCATTGCCGTGACACGCAATACATTTTTCCTGATAGATTAGCTTCCCTGATTGGATATTTCCAGATCCGGCAGGTAATCCTTTCCCATCAGGCGACACATCAATATCCAGCTTCCTGATCTCAGTGATGCTGGCTTTTCGGCCGATGC
>Ga0247815_10001771_pt1 | contig 16368 bp, 29 predicted proteins | sample UWRJL194509B1_FD_181014 | JGI IMG/M metagenome (GOLD analysis project Ga0247815, IMG submission 181014) | Plant litter microbial communities from Arlington Agricultural Research Station in Wisconsin, United States - UWRJ-L194-509B-1 | ecosystem: Environmental > Terrestrial > Plant litter >...
AACGCCGTATCGAATCTGTTTCGACGTGTCAGATTGTGACCGTAGATCCTGATTACAACCCACCTGAAGCACGGAGGCGATAGTCTGCAGTACATTCAAGAACAACTGGACGATGATACCATTTGCAGCAGGGCGGGTGACTGTCACCCAATCGAGAATCTCAATGCTGGCGTTGCTCGACTCCCCGATAAGAGCTGGAAGACCAGCGCATAGGGCGATAACCCTGTTGACCTTAGTTCAGACGAGGCCGGTTTTGGAAGTATCAGGCGTACTCTTGGGCAGGACGAATATGACGCTTTGCGAGCTCGGGCAGTTCGCTGGAACCTTCGCAGGCGGCATGTACAGCCTCTGAGATTCCCTGAGCAGCTGTCGCGAGCTCCATCAAGCGGGGATGGCTGACTCGAGCAGCCTGAGTTATTGTATGAGCTCATATACTTGTAGAGTCTAGTGGCAGTGCGACGCGCCTGCGCGCTACTGAGCAGCGAGACCACCGCTTTGTTCAGTCGATTCAATTCTTGGTACGGTGAGAGAGATTGCGACACAGAGCTAGAGGGGAGCGGATATGATGGTCGATCGACTGCGGCGGACATGGTGGACAGATGTCAAGCAGCAATGCTTCCGAGCGAACTCGATGAGGCTTTGTTCCGAGAGAACAAGTACCTTCAAAGTTGTGCTTACTCGGAGAGGCGCTCGAAGTACAATCTGGGTAGAGGGTGATTGTGTCAGTGATAGTGATGTGCCCCTGATCATAGAGGAAAGTGGCGTAATCATTGAGTTCAAATCAGGGCCATGGACGCACGGATGCAACGTCGAGTCAAACAGTTAGATTCGTCAAAATGAAGTTCGTGCACGAGATAGAGAATGGTAATGCCACAACCATGCACAACGAGAACCTGGCGCTCATCACGATGCCCGGCGAGGCGGGGCAGCCTATCGCTCCTGCTTTGCAGACTCGCCACCGAAGAAGATGCCCTCCATAGCCGGCTGTGTCGTATAGTGAAGTACCTGTTCCGCAAGATGTAGATCTACCCACGCGGACGGTCAGACTAGACCGTCTAGCAACCTAAGCAATCGAACGCACCGAACTTTTCGCCGAGATTTGTGCAGGCGCGCACATGGACCATCGTTGCATCTTTGACTTCAGCCTTCAGAGAAACATATTTGGACAGCGACGAAGGCTGTGTATAACCAAGGTATAAGCGATAGCACCGCAGGCGCGACAAAGGACGCACGTCAAAGAACTTGGCTGTGATAATAGTTCCACATGAAACCCGGACAGACGCGTTTCCCGAGGACGGCTCTGGTTGCTACAGATTTCGAGTCAGTGGGTGTGGGTTGAGGTGTCAACAGATGTACGAACTTTCAACACCTCGCAGGTGAGCGTGACAGTCTGGCCGACGTGGTTGGCCAGTTGGGTGCCATTGATGCGCGGGTTGCAGTATTCGACCATGATGACGGGGCAGGAAAAGGCGCAGGGAGAATAATGCGGCGGCGCGTCAAAAATCGGGAGGACAAGGCGTTTGTGGCGGAGTTTGCACGCGTGACGCCAGTTCAAATTCCGATACGCCTCATGGCCGATTAATGCTTTTCGCTCGCAATAGATTATTAGAACAGCCTCGAGTCGCAAAAGGAGGATTGTAATTTTGCTGCTCTATTCCGCCCGCTCACCATCCATCCTCGCTTTTCCTTTCTCCTTCCTCTTCCGCTCCCGTTCCCTCTCCTTCCGTATCCTCTTCACCTCCCTCATAATCCCACTCAACAGCGGCACACACACCGGCACAAATAGCGGCGTATACACCGCATACGTGTGTTCCGGCGGGAAGTAGAGCATCGCCAACATGCCCGGATGGAAGAATGCTGCGCTTGCCTGGCTTGCCGCATCTCGCGCCTTGCCGAACGCAGTCCTCAAGTCCAGGGCCACACGAAGCTGGTCCAGATCGTCCAAGGCGTCGTGCACGATTGAGCGCACGTCCTCGCGCACAGGCATTTGACCGATGCGCGAGACGAGCGATATGGTGCTCCGGAGTGCCGTAGTAGCCTCGCGCGCGTTCTCGCGAATACGGGCTCGCATGAGCGCGCTCAACTGCCACTGCGTCAGAGGCGTATCGCGGGTCGTCGGCACGTGCATAGTACCGGCCGGATGGCCAGGCACGCCGAGTAATAGCTGGAGATGCGCGTGGAATGTGCGGAAGATGGGGAGGAGGCCGTGGACGTCGAGTGTGGCTTCGGGGTCACCGGCATTGAGGACGACGACACCACCCCATTGCGGAATGAGGAAAGCGTTGGACTGAGCGATAGTGTCGCGGGAATTTATGACGTGCAGCGGGCGGTGACGCGCGGATGGGATGAAGAGGATGAAGTGCAGTACCGGGTCTGGTGTGACGCTTGATGCTGCAAGAAAGTCAGCAGAAGGCCTAGATTACAAGTCGGTGGCGTACGCACCAAGCGACCATTCAGCCGAGTTAACAAACACCTTCAGCTCCTCGGACGTCAAGACTGCAATCGGCTGCCCATCATCATCCTCCGCCTGTTCGGGTTCAAACGCCAGCGGTGCATAGTATTGCACTTGCGTCTCGATGTCGAACTGGTGCAGTGTCCTCAATTGGCGCAACGTCGGCTCAAAGTACTCTGTCAGAAAATGTCAGACACCGCCAATTGTGCGCGAATGAAACTGCTGACCGTGTATAGCATGCTCAACCTCCCAGGCGCGGAAGCCAGATGTCGAAACATCCTCGTTCAACAGCGTAAACGATAGTCTGTATCGCGGCGAGTACTTGGCGACGCGCTGGTCGTCCGCTTCCTGTCGTGCAGATGTATACGGGGTAACCAGGTCCGAAAGCACGTCGACAACCTGGTCGGCCGCTGCAAGGGTCGGTCAGCATCGTTTTGAGGGACACAACACAGCCAGGATTGGTATTGCAAAACGGGATGGGGCTTGCGGTCAGACGAGGAGTCTGGAGGGTTGCATCGGCGGGAGGAACTGTGCAGGGAATGCAAGTGGTCTCCCATTCAGAGCGTCCACCGATTCAAACCAGGCTTATCCAACCCGCAAAAGAGACACCTGGCAGATGACTCGCATTTCTACCGCAATTCGGTTAATGAATTACGGGTCGTACGGTCCGCTGGCCAGGTGCTCCCTGCTTGGTTGACTGCGAGCGGTACACCCAGGGGATGCCCTCAAGCTGGCCAATAGTTCTCCGCCTAGAACATCCTCCAGAATCTCTGGCTGGCCGCATCCACGTCCTGGCTCGAATATTCTCGAGAACAGATCGGTTGCGAAACACGTACAGGCAGACGCGCCACTGACACTGAGTGACTTATCGCCAACAAAGTGTGCAGAGCCCGGCGGGTTGTCGACCAAAGCAATACTGAAAGCGTCTGCTGTGTCTGTGAAGCTGTTAAAACCTTGCGCAAACGCGGAGGCGCCTGACACGCACTCGACGGTTCCCTAGTGTGCAGCCGTACGTTCAACCCGCGCCAATGTGAGTCGGCGTGCCTCTTGCGCGCAATGATAGCACGTTCGATATCTGCTCCAGACGGTCCAGATGCAACGTCGGGTTCGCGCGGCTGCGTGCGAGCAATGACGAGGTCTAGCGGAAACTTCAACTGGACCCAGAGTTAGCCGAAGAGCCACAACGAATTCCCACGCAACGCGTACGGATTCTGTCCAGTCGATCGCGTCGACGCGCGCCTTGGGCAACGGCAGTCGGGTAATGCTGGTCATGTACCACCATACGGGCACTCCAGCGAGCAACACGGCGACATATGATACAATAACCAGTATGCGTAGGGCATGCGCCTGGAAGGATACACTGGTCGCGCGTTTGGTCGCGTCGAAGGGCTCATGGTCGGGCATGATGGCACGCCCAGTGCATAAGCAAGAAGGAGAGGGGCGGTTCGGAGAATCCCGCGCGCGTTCCTCTTGTCTTCTTTCCATATTCAGTGTGCCGTGAACCTCGTCGTGCAACCGCGCCATACTGAATTTTGTCAGACAGTCACCTACCACGCAGTTGGCGTGCTGCCTCGGTGATATTCCACAACTGGCCCGAGTGTTTGTTTTATCCAAACACAACTTGGGCCACCACATTCACGCCTCAGTGTGATTGACAGACTCACAGCCAGTCCTGTCTACATGTCAACACACTTGCCGACGCCATGACGCAGTGATGGCAGCCGTGTTTCCACAGTTTGCCTGCACTGTACTGCCGGCGCACACAATCAGCAACAGTTCCGTGGCCCCTGGCTGCACCCTTTTCCTCCTTCCACTATGTCCGCCGGCCCTCCATTGACTCCAGTTCGAGGAGAACTAGCGTCTAGCGGTAGCAGCCCTTCAGACAATCTTGCTGACCTCGTAAATAATCTGCGTGGCGCGACCCTCAAAGTCACACGTCTGGCACAGGTTCGTCCGTTCAGATAGTCTCTAATGCTTTTGCACTGACTTCGCCTCATTTCTGGTCAGGATGCAACCGAAAACTCGGATGCAGTAGCTCGTGTCGCCGCAAGTACATCGGTCATTACAACGGCCATTGTATCAACCTGCGGATTCCGCCTCAAACAACAGAATGTCTCTGAACTCATCGTCCAGCAAGTCAACCTACTCCACGGGTATAGACTTTTCTCTCCATGCGTTTGTTCGCTGATTACGATTGAACAGCCTCATCTGGTGGTTCGGCGTCAACTTGCTGCGTGACGCGTCGCTCGCCCTCGGTACTGGAAAGTCATTAGTCATATTCGGATGGCTCAAAGTCGATGCCGCCTCATTGCCGATCCGCAACGTCGAGTTGTATGAAGAGATCTTCGGTACCCTGCACGATTTGTTCCAAGTGAGCGCCATCTCGTTCATCGTCGCAATGCCTCGGACTGATATTTGTCCAAAGATTGGAAGCGGGACTGCGCGTCTCGTCGGAGAGTTTGAATCTGGTAGGGGATCCATTGGCTTCGATGTATACAGCGTAAGTACGACTTTCATTGAGGGTGGCGCAGCCTCACGGCGTCGTTTTATTGCAGGACCTGTTCGTCATCTAGAGCGTCTTGGTTACATGTCTTGTGTCTTGCTCACACCAGTTACAGTAAAACACTCTCGTGGCTCGCTTCGGAGCGTTCACCTCTCGCAATGACTGTGAAATCGCTGGCCCAATCGATGTCCGCCATGAAAGGGCCAGGAAACGCGATTCCCCACCTACTACTCCAGATCGTCCTGGTTATTAAGGTGATAGCCATCACTCAAAGACACATCGTACTCGCTATGCTCACACTCGCGCACTTTGACATGTAGCGGTCTCTGTCACAGCTTGCGAATTTCTCGAAGTTGCTCCGCGCTCTACAAGACCGCGTGTGTCTGACAATCAACGCCCTCCTCACACTAAACGAGACCTTCAACACCAACAACCACAGTGTATTGAATACGCACATGAAGGAACTAATTATGTGCGATAACAGCATTACTGGCGCGCGAAGAATAGCTGACTTCAGCGCTCCCAGTGATTTGGCATTGGTGGTTATTCGACTTCGCGTCCTTGAGGCAGTGGTGGCGGTCAACGCCGTACCGCACGCTGATAGCTTGACGGTTATACTTGAGGCCATGTTGGAGCGCACGAAGAACTGCGAGCGAGCGATACGGGCATGTGGCTTCCTATGTCTCGTCCCTTCGCTACTGACACCACTCTCAAGGTATCCCAACACTCTCATGGCAAGTTCTCTCCAGGTACTCGGCAGCCTTCTTCAATAACACCAAAGTCAGTGTCTGTATCATTAGGATGTCACACTGTTCACCATTTGTTTTTGGCAGGCAAGCACTGCTGGTCCCGTCACTTCCTCCACTGCAAACAATCGTCCGCGGCCGAGACTATCTGATAGACGTAGCTGTGCGATGTCTAGATGATCTTCGTGACAAGGACACTCCGACATTTCAGATTTCGAAGAAGGCTCTTGGTGGCTTGCGCGACCTTGTGGCATTGACCGGGCCCACTGGGATTGGTAAGACCACCGTCGCGCTGGCCGTCATTCACGATCAACGAGTAGTCGACATGTACGGCGCCCACAGGCTTTTCTTCAGCTGCGAGGCGTTCTCCGACTTCTATGATCTAGCGTCTGCCTTGGAAGGTCACCTCACCGGCAAGACATCTCAATATCCAGTCGGAGCGGTGACCAATGATCTCCGTTCTCGCGGCAAAGCGCTTATTGTTTTCGACGGCTTGGAGAACGACCGTTTCTCTGCTGACAATCCCAGCTTTGCGGTCGGCAGCAACCTGTTCGCATCGATTAAAGCTATTCCTGGCGTTGTGATGATTATCACGGCACGGTTCTTGCCTGCCACCATCATCACATCGGGCGACATCATCCACGAGCTGCAGCCGTTGCTACCGACCACGGTGAGATCCAGCTGCAGAGACATATTCGCCGACGCCGCCGAACTGGTCCCAACTCCCATCCAATACGATGCCATTGATGACCTTCTCCGATGGGCCGACCACCTCCCTCTCGCCGCCGTGCTATTGGGCCGCTGCATGCGCCGCGGCACCTCCCTATCCAAACTCCTGGAAAGCTGGTCAGCAGTCGCATTCCGTCTGACGCCTCCACCGAGCGAGGATACTTCCTCTTCCTCAGGGGACGACGCCGTGCCACGGGCAGCAGTTCCATCCGTAGCCGTAGCCGTCGCACTTCAAATCCTCGAAGCGGAAAACTCTGAGGCGGTGAAGCTCCTTAACATGTTCAGCCTTCTACCAGATGGTGTTCGACCAGGCATACTCAACCGGATGCGCGAAGACCGCCCAGGACTCCTGGATCGAATACGCGGGGACTTTCGCTTCAATGACTTTGACAAGGCCCTCGCCTCACTAAAAGAGTCGCGATTGGTGAGCGAAGGTGCAGACGGCCAATTCACGGTCCTGCAAGCTGTGCGCGAGCGAGCAGATGTTTCGGTGCCTATTCGAGCAATGGTTCGACGAATTGCCTGCGATATCGCCCAGTCCCTCGCGGTCACGGACAGCCGACTGGATGTACTTCCGAGGCGAACACCTGAGCGTCTGCGTTTCCAGGAGTTGACCAATCTACGCGCGATGTTGACCGTCGATCGGGGTGACGTCCAGGCGAAGGTCGGCGCAGACGCGCTCCTCACATTGGCAGGTCTATGCCGCGACGCACCGTCCACTACACCTATGCTGTCTGGACTATTCCAGTCTCTGCAGTCCGAAAAGCGCCCTCAGCAGAATGCGTTGCTCGAAGGACGGTGCTGTGAGGAGCTAGGTAGATGCAGCGCATCCGAAGGCGATTGGCGTACTGCCGCCGTTTGGTTCGAGCGCGCCTGCTCGGCATACTGGCGGCCCAAACCCCCTAGTGTGAACTTGTGGGCGAGTTTGCTCAGCCTTGCCCTTTGCGACGTTCGAAGAACACCTCCAGACTATGATGCAGCGGCCAATAGCGTGTTATCAGCACTACAGGGCTTCCAGGCCGCATCGGACGCGTCAGGGATCGCTCAAGCTCATCTCCACTTCGGTATCGTGCTGACCGCGCAAGCAGAGTTTGACCGTGCTAAAGAGGCTCTGACGGAAGCAGAAGAGGCTTTCTCGCAACTAGAGCTCCAAGATGGAGTGGCAGCTTGCCATCAAGCGATGGGCGAGTTGGCCGCAGTTTCTGGTGACTTCCGATTCAGCGTCATAGACCTCACAGCTAATGAGGACCGCACTCCCGAAGGCCAATCTGGCTTCGACGACGACTCCATATTTATCCCGGAAACGACGCGGCCTCGGTTCGTGAGCATGCTTACTTTCCAGACAGACACAGTCGTCGGCGACAGATTGTCGGTTTCCGAAACCGTCAAGGCCGCGTACTTTCAGGACGATGACACTCATTCCATCAGTACTTTCAACTCTCACTTGCTGTAAATCTCTTTATCTTTCAGTCAAAGCTATTTAATCTTACTGCTCACCTGTAATTATGATCAACCTGGACCCATTATGATGAGTAAGGGAAGGTTGAGCTTTCTGAACAACGCTGCCAATCTATTTAACTACATCCTACTTGGCGCATCCGCGTTGTCTCTACTTCCGCTCAGCAGAAGGATGGCATATGAGCGGTTTGAGAACCTCGTCATGTCATTGTCGTTGCTTTGCTCATTCGCTGTAGGCCTGCTTGATGGTTTTCATGTTGGTGCACGGTCTCGACATCAAGAACAGCCATATGTCATAGATTTCGGGAAGGCTTTGTTTACAAGACACGGCGCAGCTCCCACCTCTGATGGGCCGCACCCACTGTGTGGTTGATCAGCACCACTTTGGTACCGTTCGAGGATCCACCCCATGTGCTCATGTCCAAGTTCATACTCTGCGAGCTCTCCAAAGCGATCCGGACTGTGTTTCCCTCCGCGGCCTGAACAACCCAGCGGGTCTGATTCGTGCTGCATACAATCGCCGTACCGTTGGCCCGCGAGTTGTGGTCAGTACTCAAGAAGTTGTTGATGTCATTCCCGTTGCGGATGATCCAACCGCTGCCCGATTGTTCAAAGATCCACTTTGGTGGCATCGGCGCGTCAGCCATGGCTACATAGAATTTCGCCTAGCTTACCTGCTGGTTTGCACCACCATGCTTCGAGTACCCAATGACCTGCATGTCGCCGGTGCTGAGGTCCATGCCGTTCTTGAACCGAGCGCTAGTGATCGTGTATACACCTGCCTGCACGACCGTCTGCGTTGGCGTATTGCTGGCGACTGCGCTGGGCGTGGGCTTCGTGCCGAGTGCGACAAGTTCCCAGCGCTGATGCGTTGCGTTTGGTGTGTGCGAGAAGACAACAACTGGGGTCCCATTAGAAGGGCCTCCACGTGTGCTCATGTCGAGACATGCGCTTGGATGGTCCAGCCGCGCGATTCTGACAAGACCAGTCAGCGTTTGAGGTCTTCATCACTGATAAGTATTCATGCATACCGGAATGTGTTCCCCTCGGCAGACTGGACGGTCCAAATGACTCGATGGGCTTGGTCAACCACAACGAGTTTGCTACCGTCTGACGAGTTGTTGGGAGAGAGTCCAAGGTAGCGGGGTGACCCAGCTGCCGTATTCTTGATCGCATATCCACTGCCTACAGACTCAAAAGTCCACTGCTGATTTTTCCCGCCGTGACGTGCGTAACCGATGACTTGGTCGTTGCCACGATTCCAGTCCAGGACATTCTTGAACCGATTGCTCGCAATCTACTAGTGAGACTTAGTTTAGTAATATCTTGAGATCCGACAACCTTCACGTACGTGCACTGGGCCAGTAGGCACGCTGACGGTGCTCTGTGCGCTGACCGAGGACTTGCCAACGTACTCCATGATCCAGCGCTGTTGGCCGGCGTTCTGAACGTGGTCCCAGAGCGTAACATGTGTGCGATCTGTGTGTCCAGTGCGCCTGTCTAGGTCGAGGTTTTTGCTTGGCAGTCTGCTACTGGTCATATGTCTCTGCTGCGCATGCAGTGCGAGTCTATACATTGGAACTTAGCGCGACGATAGGACACTTCGCAGAGATAGACGAACCTCACGGTATTGTCCGCGGCCGGCTGTATCTCCCATATGAGACGGCGAGTATAGTCCACACAAGCAGCCTCCTGGCCGTTGTTGTACGAGTTGTCGTAGTAGAGAGCGAGGTACTTGCCGGGGTGCAGCTTGTTCCGGATGATCCACCCGCCACCTTCCTGCTCGAAAATCCACTATAGACATGCAGGTTAATTATTCAGCTCACTGCTTATGAAGACTCTAGTCTCACCTTCTGATTGTCGCCGCCATGTGGATCGTATCCGATAGCTTTTTCGGTTGTCAGCTGCATATCCAATGCCTTGCCGAACTGCTCGTTCTTGAACGTGTAGATGCCATGATTCACGGGCGTCTGCACGCGACCCTGCGAGAGACTGTTGCCCTTTGGAAGTGCGGGAGACTTGGCAACGTAGTCGATTGCCCAACGCTGTTGGTCCGCGTTCTGCAGATGGTCCCATAGGGTCACCTTTGTCCCGTCGACGTTGCCCTGCCGCTTGTCCAGGTCAAGATTCTTACTGGGCAGGCGGCCGCTCATCATGTTAATCTGCTGCTTGTGCAGGCCGAGTCTGAGAGTTAAAGCTTTTGTCAGTAGAGTATTCCCGACGTGATATAGCGGTCATGGACAGACCGAACGGTGCCGTTCATGGCGGGCTGCAGCTCCCAGATGAGGCGATGGTCGTAGTTGACACCCGCAGCTTCCATGCCGTTGTTGAACGAATTCTCGTACTTGAGACCGAGGTAACGATCGGGCTGCTTTTTATTACGGATGACCCAGCCGCCGCCTTCTTGTTCGAGCACCCACTACGAGCGGTCTCAGTGAAGGCTCCGAGTCGGTCGAGCAATCGAGGCTCACCAGCTGATTGTCGTGTCCGTGAAGCCTGAAGCCGATCACACGGCCGTCGCTAACGTTGAGGTCTAATGCCTTTGCGAATAGCTCGTTGACGAACGTGTAGATACCGAGGTTGACTGGTGTCTGTGAAAGCAAGTTCAGATATCAGTTTGCTTTTTTGTAAGTAAGTAGAGAGCATACCGGTGCTGTGCGTATGGATGGGTTCACAGTGGTATCTGAATACATGATCAATGCATGCGGCAGGATGGCATCCTCAGTGAAGACAATTGTCTCGGAATGGCCCGTGACAGACTTGTCGCCCTCGATCTAAAGTACCGACAGTGTGAGTTATAAGACCACCTTCACAAAGATCGGAGCGCACAGAGTCGTAGCCTGGCGACGGTGCAGTCCTTGAATAGTCCTTGGCGCGAAGCACTTCCTTTCTGCCAGTGACAACGGTGCAGACGAGGATGGCATGCGTTTTGTCGGTGGTATCGACGTTGCTCAGATACGTGCCTGCCTCTGTGCAAGCGTCAGTAGATGTGATAGCTCACCAGAGGTTCGGCGTACTGTACGAGTCCACGGACGAGTAGAACCCACGACCAAAGTTATTTGCAGCGCCTACGCCAGGTGAGCATACTGAAGCGGGTCAGTTTACCGCAAACGCACCGATGTACTTCATCTGGAACGACGACCGGATAATTGAGCATAGCTTGCAGTTGCTCTGGTGGCACGGGCTTGTCTGGCTCGGATCGGCGCCGACTTTGCAGCCGCGCACTGTGCCATGGAATCCGTATGTGAGATACTGTGAGCGGGCCGTCGCGTGCATGCGGTCCTTGACCTTCTTCCTGTGGGGTCGTAAGAACGACGACGATACAGGTTGCCGCGCATCAAACGAACTCATATGCCTTGTGGTGCTGGAGGTGCGTAATGGCTTCCGAGCTATTCTGCAGTACGACGAATATGTCTCTAACATGCGGTTTAGACTTGCCGCTCCAGTTGGAGACAAATGCCTGGCTGACTGTGAACGGCTCGTGAGCGTACCCAATAACACCATGAGAAAGCTCACGTTTCTGTCCGTCACTGTGAGACGAAGAGAGGTGAAGGAGTTGGACGACGTTCTGCTGGAACTTCGCCATGACAAGCATGCCTCCGCTTGGAGCAGCATAGTTCGGTGGCGCGCTGTTAGATTGCTGGATCTGCGTGAGATCATCGATGAGAGCCTCCATATGTGATACGAAAATGGGAGATGACAGGATCTGGGTATTCAGGGGAGTAGAAGCTGGCGATTTATACGGCAATGGGTGTTCGGAAGACCTGTGGGTCTCACATCGGGGGAGAAGAAGCCGGCAGACGCTGACCACCGGAGTGCGGAGCGACCTGAACCGGCAACCCTGTCACCGCTCATCGAGGTCCTGCAGGGCCAACTACCCTGTATGAAGCAATGGGTTACAAGTTCGCCTGAGTCAAATGACGCCAATCTCAGATAGGCCTCACTCAGGCACTCACTTGAAGTGGCTATACTCGTCTGCATCTTTGAAGGTGGGCATACTTGGGTGTTTGAAACACTCGGGTGCAACGCTGTACTTCTGCCTGTCAGTCCTCAATGGTTAGTGTCAGATGGGATGCTGTTGTCATCTGACGCCCATCACTCAATTTGTGGAGGGGAGCATGCTGTGGCCCACCGCTCGACTCAAATGCGATGCCGCGCCAGCTATTTGGTACTTAGACACAGCAATGCAACGGCCCGGCTTTTTGCCCACTTCGGGATTGTTTGAACTGGTTGTGACTGCTGCCGGCATCGCGGATCGACGCGGTCCGGACTGGTTCCGCCATCATTTCTCGTCTCTTCCTCTTTCCCTTTCTTTCTTCTTCTTCTTTTGTTAGCCTTTTCTTTGACACCTTCGATTCTTTGTTCATCATGAGCGTCACGGATGGTATCATGCTCCACAACTTCACGCTGCCAGCAGTCAGCGGCACATGGATGTGCGCGCCACAAGGTCCTTGGTTTGCGAGGTGCTTACATCTTTACCTTCGCGCGCAGGTATTCTCCTGGGAGAGATGTGGACCCGGTAAGCGTTGGCGCGGAGTGGCATAGCGCAGCGACTGACACGTCCTCAGGGCTGGACTGCTGCGTACACAGGTACCCCAGACATCGTCGACTCTACCAACAGGGAAGGCCAAGGGTTAGTCGAGAACATCTCTTTCTAATGAAACATATCTCACCAGTCATACGCCAGGTACATGTACTATCAGACGCAGACGGCAAATGGCACCAAGGTCGCACTGGATTTCATCGGTATGCCTCAGGCCAATTCGATCAATTTCAACCCGTTAATCCGCGCTTTCCCGTGATTACAGGCACCAGAGTGCATCTCTGCATTCGCTCCGACGATGCCAAGTACCAGTTTACAGTTGATGGCACGATTTTTGAGCTGCCTGTCACTGGTCGCTTCAACGACCCTCAATGTATTGCGCTCGGCGCGCCTACAACGCTTTCCAGCGACCTGCTACCCCAAGGCGCCCATCGAGCAGAACTCACAGTTCTAGAGGCGTCTCCCTCCTCTGAATTCCGGTTTTTTGGCGGGGTCGCGGTCTCTGAGCTCGTCGTTGACATGTACGTGTGTTTTCCGGTGGGCATGGGTACGGTGAACTTATCCGTTCTCGGACAGCGAACCATCTGAAGTCTTAGCCACCTACAATGTGGACGACCTGGATGCCAAATGGGCCAGCATTACGCAAGTATGGACAACAAAGGTACTGAGTGTGTCTGTGCTCCGAAAGAGTGTGAACTTATAGTTGTTCTAGTGGATCACCACCGCGGATGAGCCACTTGCTTACGAGAAAACTACAACAGTCAACTGCAACTACGGGATCGACGAGACAAACTCCATCGACATTACAGGTCAGTGCTTCGTGAGGCTGGAGACAATAATAATGGGATTTAACTGACGTCCTGACGCCGACTGGATGAACGTGTGTGAATCAATCCTGACTCAGGTGCCAGCGCGGCCCTTCTTTATGGCTTTCTCGACGAAGAATCACACTACTACAGCGTGGAGCTAGACGGCACGGTGTTCAATGGCGACGCGTCGACGTCGATGTGGCGTGCAGGTTCAGCACCGATATTCATGCGTGCGGGGCTCGACCCGAGCAAGAACTACACTCTCACCTATCGAAACTACAACGAGAACTTTCCCGAATGCGGGACTCATAGTAATGGTCTCGCCAGGCGGTGCTGTGGTAGTATCGACAGGCTCCAGCTGTTCGGTTCGCCTGCAACTGTCAGGCACGTTCCATTGCAGCTTTATGCGTGGAGCACGAAAGCTGATATTATCTACAGGGCTCAAACAGGCAGTCCCTCCACCGCAATTTCAACCACTGTCAGCAGGTCAGATGAACCTACTACCTCATCAACGGTCGTACCTGCAAATCTAGGTCCCAGCTCTTCATCTTCACCCGTTGCCGCCATCATCGCCGGGGTCCTCGGCGGTCTCCTCTTTGTGTGTATCATTGCTCTCTTGCTATGCTGGCGCTGGCATGGAGGCAAACGACGAGTACCAGACCTTGGTCGGCCAAACCCGCTCGCAAGCGAGGATGCGGCTCGTGAAGACGCAGTTGAACCGTGGCTTGAGTCGTTACAAGATTACATCACGGCGTACCATGTATCCACTGCGATGAGCCGAGGCTCCTCGACGGGCGAGAAGGATTGGACGACCAAGCCTTTACCTGCGCTTCCTCGAGGGACGAGCCCTTCTACATCAGCCAGTGAATCGGCTTCATCTCCTAATGCTCCTACTCCAGGCGCGCCGCTTCGGCCTGTGGACATGCGGCTCATCTTGGCATATGTCGCAGCGCGCATGGACCCTCCACGAGCTCCCGGAGGCGAATCGTCAGCTGTTCCACCCTCTTACCAATAATTCTAACATTTTATTATGATTCTCCATTGTTTCAATCATTAATGCGTGTATCGCGTATTTGCTTGCTCCCTGCTTCGCTTACGGCCGAGCCGGTCGGAGTTGTAGGATTCTCTCTCTCTCTCTCTCTCTCTCTCTCTTTTCTGCAATTTGTGTGATCTTCGGGGTCTCCGGATATGTGCTATACAGCCCCGATGCTGTCCCGACGCATTCGATGGAACCGACCAGGCACAGCCCTGCGCTTGGTCCTGTCTGAGCAATGTCCAAACACCGGTCAGGGACAAGCTTGACAAGCGACAGCATCCATGGACCTCCGCTCACTACGCACCAGGCGCATTCTCACGACCCGGGCCTCCGCGCATGTGCTCAGGCTTCTTCTATAAATGCTGCTGTTTGTACACGCTGGCAAACGATGGCGTGGAAGCTGCTGGCAGTGCCCAGCAGTCGGGGACAGCACCCCTGACATGTGCGACTCACAATCCAGCACAGCCTTGACGCGCTGATCGACGACCGGATTAAGAAGCATGGCCATCTGTGGCCGACGCGCCTTTGGCCTTTCCTTTCCCCCTTTTCGCGCCCGGGTCCTCGCTCGTGCAGCTTGTTCTCTTCCCTCGGCCTGCACAGTTTAGCGTCACCATGAGCGGTGCTTTGGTTCCCTACAACATATCTCTCCCGGCAGCTTCCGGACCTTGGACGCGAGTATCTCGTCTCTGTGGCGTTTGACCTATCAGCTGACGGCTGGTTACAGTTATACCCCTTTTCGCGATGGCCCAGCTGCAACAGTGAGTGTGCCTTTTGTCCAATGTGCTCGCTTGCGCAAACGTGCGACTCAGTCCTTTCGCGGCGATTACTAACCAACGCGAACGTCCGGTCAGGGCTGGAACGCTTCTTACACCGGCAACGAAACTTGGCCATACTGGCAGACCACGGAGACGGCTGGCTCAGGCCACCTCTTCTTCCGGACCCAATTTGAGACAGCAAAAATCGGACTTGAATTCACTGGTGAGTCTCCGCCATGATCACCTTGCGCACTGGGGTTTCAGCACTGCTAACGTCGTTACAGGTGTCGGCCTTGTCTTGTGTGTCACTGGCAACGGTGCGACGTACACCCTCACTGTCGACGGACGAATTGTGAGGACCACCGGCGCTCGGAATGACCCTGCGTGTGCCGATTATGGCTCGACTGCCACACTGGTCGCCAGCGAGCTCGACCTTGGCCGCCACACAGCTGAACTGAATGTCATCACGACGTCGGAAGAGCAAGAATTCCGGTTCTACGGCGGCGAGATTTGGACTCAGATTGACGTTGGCAGGTGCGTTCGACCTCCGTGCTTCACCGGCTCATTTCATGCTCATGTCTTCTCTAATAGCTCATCCCAAGCGGTCAGTGACCGCATGATCGACGACTCGGCGCCGGAATGGGTTATGGTTCCAGGTCGTGGCCGACAACAGGTCAGTTTCATTCTCCATTGTGATGTCGGCGTCCGACACTGACCACACACGCCGGCATCTTACTTAGTGGGATGTCAGCGTCCACAGTTACAATTATCAAACGACATCATCATTCAATTGCTTCTATCGGGCAAACTCGACAGCATCCTATACCTTCCGTGGTATGTTTCACTGCCCTTTCTCTGTTGATATTCGCACTAACTCTGCTGTACAGGTGCAAGCGCCGTAATCATGTTTGGCGGTCTTTATCGCGACACCCATGATTACGCAGTCATTCTCGACGATCGCACGATCAACTTGGATGCCTCGGCATCCGGCTGGGAAGTGGGTTCGACGCCCATCTTCGTCGAGTCAAACCTCGATCCCAAGGCGGAGCACACAATCACTGTTCGGAACTACAATGACAACAACGTGAACTGCGCCGGCCCGAGCATCAAAGACTTCAGGTCATGCTGTGTGAGCCTCGACGCTCTCCAGCTAATTGGTTCAGAGGCGTCCCTCAGGTATGTGACTGACCAATTCCACACATAATCGACGGCCGATGCTAATCTGGAGGGATTCCACGTAGCGCCGGCATTACGACAAGTACAACTCCCGTTCCAACATCTACTCAGACGAGCACAACGGTTCCGTCTTCTGACACATCCTCTGTTCAACAACAACC